>Ga0364878_1027_pt2 | contig 39153 bp, 36 predicted proteins | sample SorcelJu500001C6_5_FD_206932 | JGI IMG/M metagenome (GOLD analysis project Ga0364878, IMG submission 206932) | Enriched cells from Trout Bog Lake Hypolimnion, Wisconsin, USA - BchlTB.July30.5000.01.C6 | ecosystem: Environmental > Aquatic > Freshwater > Lake > Hypolimnion/Profundal zone | place...
GACTCAAAATCCTGAAGAAAAAAGAAAACTTCTTACGTTTGTTATTGTTGGTGGCGGCCCCACGGGGGTTGAGCTTGCTGGCTCAATCGGAGAGATGAGCCGCTATTATTTGTCGAAATATTTCAAGAACATTGATCCCAGAGAGGTACGGATTTTTATTGCCCATTCGGCTTCTGCTCTTCTTCATACGTTTTCGCCTGAACTTTCGGTTAAGGCGACCTCTGCTCTCGAAAAGCTCGGTGTCCAGGTCTTGACCTGCTGCAAGGTTACGAACATAGATGCCGATGGCGTGCAGATTGGCAATGAGAGAATTCACGCAGGAACGGTGCTTTGGGCTGCTGGCGTCAGGGCAACAAGTATAGGAAAAACCATCGGTTTTGATACTGACCAGTCGGGCAGAATTATTGTCTCTGAAGATTTAAGTGTACGCGGTTATCCTCATGTATTTGTCGGAGGAGATCAGGCCTGTTTCGTGCAATCTGATGGGAGAACGCTTCCAGGGCTTGCATCGGTTGCTCTTCAGGAAGGGCAGTCTATTGGCAGGAATATTTTGCTTGATATTCAGGGAAAACCAAGAAAGCCCTTTATTTACCATGATAAGGGTCAGATGGCGACTATCGGTAAAAATTCAGCAATTGCTGAAAGGGGAAATGTTAAACTCTCTGGTTTGCCGGCATGGATTATCTGGCTTGGTGTTCATATCTACTATCTCAGCAGTGTCAAACACCGTTTGTTTGTGCTTTTGCAGTGGGGATGGTCGTACTTTACGTTTGGTCATGGCGCCCGCATTGTCAACAAGGAGTGGCGGTTTTATACCAATCTTCCTGAATCTGCAGAGCCTGCCGAGAAAGAGGAGCTGGTAGCTGATAGTAGCTGTGTTTACCCCGCACGGAGCCAAGCTGGAGGTCAACAATAATGCCCTTCTCCTGATTTTTTATAGAATGGTTTTGGTCTTCTCTCTTGCTATGAATCAGCGCGTGGTTACTCTTGGCGAAAGTTGATTTTTAAAGGGTTAGGCATAAAAAGTAGTGTTGATGTTTTTCCGGTAAAGGTCAAGCCTCTGGCGTATTTCATCAAGATGATCACCTCCAAGCTTTTCGAGTAAGGCGTTGGCAATCACTGGCGCAACGACTGCTTCAGCTATCACACCTGCAGCGGGAACTGCACAGGTGTCGCTCCGTTCGAAACGTGAAAGCGTCGGCTGCAGGGTTTCAAGGTCAAACGATTGCAGGGGAGTCACCAGCGATGAAATCGGTTTCATTGCTGCCCGCAAGTGAATGGTCTGACCGCTCGACATGCTTCCTTCAAGGCCGCCGGCCCTGTTGGTTTTTCTGGTCAAACCTTCTTTTGGAGAAAGGTGAAATGCATCGTGTACCTCTGAACCCAGTTTTCTCGCATTTTCGAAAGCAGGGCCGATTTCAACTCCCTTGATGGCCTGGATAGAGATGATTGCGGCGGCGAGCGCGGCATCAAGACGCCGGTCGTGTTGCACATAGCTTCCAAAACCAGGTGGAACACCAGTTATGAAAATTTCGATGATCCCTCCAAGGGTGTCGCCCTGTTTTTTTGCCTCATCAATGGCGGCAAGAGCATCTGCCTCGCTCTTTTGTCCGAGCATGCGTACCGGTGAGAGGTCGGCCTGTCGAGAGACTGCTTCAGCACCTTCGCTGAGGAGTCCTGCAAGGTGCATATCGGGAGTGGGTTCCGCTGCTGCTCCAATAGCCGAGATATAGCTGCCGATTTCAATGCCAAGTGCTTTGAGGAACACTCTTGCGAATGTTCCTGCAGCAACCCGGGCAGCAGTTTCTCTTGCTGATGAACGTTCAATGACGGGACGGATATCCGCAAAACCGTACTTGATCAGGCCGGCCAGGTCGGCATGGCCGGGTCTTGGAATGGTGATTTTGGCAATCTCCTTTTCAGGTTTCTCAAACTGGGCCATGGAGGTTGTCCAGTTTTCCCAGTCACGATTTTTAATCATGAGCGTAATAGGCGAACCAATGGTTTTGCCAAACCTGAAACCGGATAATATCTCCGCCTTGTCGGTTTCGATGTTCATACGTCCCCCCCGCCCATATCCTTGCTGACGTCGGGCTAACTGGATGTTGATCTCCTCAGGGGTGATGCTGACGCCAGCGGGCATGCCTTCCACTATTGCTGAAAGTGCCGGCCCATGGGACTCTCCGGCTGTAAAGTATCGTATCATGGTATTATAACAGAGTACAATGCCCGGCTGAGTCCTGAAACGTCCAGCCGGGATTTTTCAATGCTCAGCGAAGAATTTTCGCGGCTTCTTTTGCATAATAGGTAAAGATAAGGTCGCCACCAGCACGTTTCATGCAGAGCAGAGATTCCATCATCACTCTTTGTTCGTCGATCCATCCACGTTGGGCTGCGGCCTTGACCATGGCGTATTCACCGGAAACGTGGTAGATTGCTACGGGGACATCAAAACGCTCTTTGGTGCGGTAGACGATATCAAGATAAGCAAGTCCAGGTTTAACCATAACGATATCTGCGCCTTCCATGATGTCGAGTTCGATCTCTTTCATGGCTTCGTCTGTATTTGCAGGATTCATCTGGTAGGTTGTTTTGTCGCCAAACTGCGGTGCAGAGTGTAGTGCATCGCGGAAGGGGCCGTAAAAGCTTGAAGCATATTTTGCCGCATAAGAAAGAATACCGATATCGGAAAACTCGGTGTCGTCCAGAGCCTCTCTGATGGCACCGATACGGCCATCCATCATATCGCTAGGGGAAACAAAATCCGCGCCTGCGTTAGCATGGGAAATTGCCATTTTGCAGAGCACTTCAACGGTTTCGTCATTAAGAATGATACCGTCTCTTACCAGTCCGTCATGGCCAAAAGGGGTGAACGGGTCAAGTGCGACATCGGTCATGATGCAGAGATCGGGAACTTTTGCCTTGATGGCTCTGAGGGCCTCCTGGATGATGCCGTTATCGTTGTAGGCTTCACTGCCATCTTCGGTTTTTATTTCAGGAATACCAAAAAGGTCGATGGACTGAATTCCAAGATCCCAAAGTTCCTGACACTCTCTTACCGCTTTGTCTATAGAATAGCGGAAGCTGCCAGGCATGGAAGCGACCTCTTCAACAACGTTGGTTCCAGGGCAGACAAAGAGTGGATAGACAAGATCATTGACCGTCAGGGTGTTTTCTTGCACAAGGTTTCTGATGGCCGCACTTTTGCGAAGTCTTCTGGGACGTTGAACAATATTGAGCAAATCAAGCTGACTCATGGCGGAAAAGAGATTAGGGTTTAAAAAGCCAAAAATAAGAAAATCCGTGAATATCGCGAAGGGATTTCACCTTGTCAATTGATCAATAGGTTGCCTTGAGCAAGCGAGGGCTATCGAAGAGGTAGTTGCATGAAACTTATCATAATTCCTGCGGCGATGGCTGAACCAATCATGCCGGCAAGATTTGGAGCCATGGCATGCATGAGGAGATGATTGTTGGGGTCGGCTTTAAGTCCTTCATGTTGAACAACGCGTGCATTTTGAGGCATAGCGGCGAGGGCTGCAGATCCAATAAGTGGGTTGATCTTGTTTTCGATTGAAAGAAAAAGATTGATGACTTTGGCAAAAAGAATACCACTGGCTGTTGATACGATAAATGCAAGCGCGCCCAGGACAAAAATAAGTATTGTCTCAGGTGTCAAAAAGGTTGTAGCTTGAGTTGCAGCACCGACGGTAACGCCAAGAATAATGGTGACGATGTCGATCATTGTATTCTTGGCTGTGTCGGCAAGACGTTTTGTCACCATTGACTCTTTGAGGAGATTCCCCAGAAAAAGCATGCCGAGAAGTGGAAGGGAACCTGGTGCAATAAGGCCAGTCAAAAGCAGAGCGACGATCGGGAAAAACACTTTTTCTTTTTTACTTACCGATCGAGGCAGCTTCATTTTTATTTTACGCTCTTTTTTTGTTGTTAACAGATAGATGATCGGCTGTTGCATGAGCGGTGTAAGGGCCATGTAGAAGTAAGTGGCAATGGCGATGGAAGCGATAAAATGTGGAGCAAGCTTAGAAGCAAGAAAAATTGCTGTTGGGCCATTGGCGGCACCGATGATACCGATTGTTGCAGATTCTTGATTGCTGAACCCAAGGGTCAGGGCCGCGAGATAGGTCAGAAAAATACCAAGTTGTGCAGCAGCACCAAGCAGGATAAGTTTAGGGTTTGCAATGAGCGTTGAAAAATCGGTCATGGAGCCTATCCCCAGAAAAATCAATGAGGGAAAAATTCCTTTGAGTACACCCATGTAAAGGTAATTCATGACGCTTCCCTCTTCATTGACTCCAAGCTGTAATCCGGCATGCTCAATAAATGGAATATTCCCTATCAGGATACCGAAACCGATAGGTACCAGCAGCAGTGGTTCATAGTCATAACGGATGGCAAGGTAGATAAAGGCCAAGCCAAAAAAGATCATCAAGAGGTGTCCCTGCGTTACGTTAGCAAAACCGGAATAATCAAAAGACGGCACAATACCCTCCATAGTGGTGTTATTCAATTTCAATCAAAATATCTCCCTGCATGACGGTATCGCCTACAGCAACTTTTAGTGTTTTAACGATGCCTGGCTTTTCAGCAAAAATGTTGTTTTCCATTTTCATGGCTTCGAGTACAAGCACTGGTTGATCAAGTTTTATCTGCATCCCCGGTTTGACTGAGATGGCAATAATTGTTCCAGGAAGTGGGGCCTTGATGGTGCTGAGGCCCGGAATATTGAGGACTGGTGCTTTCGGGGGGGGAGGGGGAGTATAGCGAACCAGTTTCGGTGTCTGTGGTGTTTTGATTTCCTGACCAAGCTCAACCTGGTAATATGTCCCGTTTACCTCGATTTCGGCAATGTTTTCCTCAAAGGATTTGATTTCAACATTGTACTTGTTGCCGCCTATCGTGAATTTATATCGCCTCATCGTTAAAAACGGTTAAAATTAATAACATTGTAAATTTTTGAATTCCATGGTGAATAGGTTTTTTTTACTTTTTTGATCGTTAGAATCGCTGATTCCTGATCGTGCAACTCCTCGAAATACATTGAAATCGCCATGGCAATAGCAGCGCTGACCTCTCCTGGTACTGTATTGCTGGCAAGAGTGGCTTTTTCCTCGTCTCCTGCCTTCCGGAATTTTTTTATGAGTTTCCGTGTGCGGAGCTTGGGCAGGATACTGAACACCAGAGAAAGCAGGCAGAGCGATAGAAAGACCATGCTGTAACCTGTCACAGCATGCAGGAATTGTTCATTGCCGATTGCAGAAAGATCAATCGGGAAGCGTTGAGAAATCGTTGTCATTGACGGTTTAACAGTTAAAGTGGCAGTGTAGAGTGCTTTTTTGGAGGATTAACCTCTTTTTTTGTTGAGAGCGTCTGCAGTGCACGGATTATCCTGAAACGGGTATTGCGCGGTTCAATGATATCGTCAATATAGCCGTATTTTGCTGCTTCGTAGGGATTTGAAAATTTTTCACGGTAGTCGGCAGCATTGTCTGCAACAAATTTTGCGCGTTCTTCTGCGCTGTCGATGGAGTTCAAGGAACGGTTATAAAGCACCTCAATGGCGCCGATTGGTCCCATGACTGCAATTTCAGCTGTTGGCCAAGCATAGTTAACGTCACCTCGCAGTTGTTTGGAACTCATGACGCAGTAAGCACCGCCATAAGCTTTTCGAAGAATAATCGTTATTTTTGGCACGGTAGCTTCTCCGTACGCAAAAATCAGTTTTGCTCCATTGGTGATAATGCCTTCAAATTCCTGAGCACTTCCTGGAAGAAATCCTGGTACATCGACGAGGGTCACGATCGGGATGTTGAAGGCATCGCAGAAGCGCACAAAGCGTGCAGCTTTTCGCGAGGCGTTGATGTCGAGGCAACCTGCGAGATAGTTCGGCTGGTTGGCAACTATGCCTGTAGATATTCCGTTGAAGGTGACAAAACCTACAACAATATTTCGGGCATATTGGCGCTGTACTTCCAGAAATTCCCCGTTGTCGGCAATTGAATGAATGATATCCTTGACATCGTATGGGGTGGACGGTTTTTCCGGTATAATGGTGTTCAGGTTTTCATCGAGCCGGTCAGCGGGATCGTTACAGACGACAATGGGAGGTTCCTCAAGATTGTTTTGCGGGAGATAGCTGAGCAGCTTTTTAATCAGCATGATTCCTTCCGTTTCATTAGCGCCAACAAAATGGGTGACACCCGATTTTGTGGCATGAACTGCCGCACCACCAAGATCTTCATCTGTTATAGTTTCGCCTGTAACTGTTTTAACGACTTTTGGTCCTGTAACAAACATGTAGCTTGTTTTATCAGCCATGAACACAAAATCGGTGAGTGCGGGCGAGTAGACCGCGCCGCCCGCGCAGGGGCCAAAAATGGCTGATATCTGGGGAATAACTCCCGATGCCATGATATTTCGCTGAAAAATACTTGCATAGCCGGAAAGGCTGCGTACCCCTTCCTGGATTCTGGCACCACCGCTGTCATTGATGCCAATGAGCGGTGCACCGACTTTCATTGCCTGGTCCATGACCTTGCAGATTTTCAGGGCATTGGTTTCTGAGAGTGAACCACCAAAAACGGTAAAATCCTGTGAAAAAAGATAGACTGTCCGTCCATCAATGGTGCCGTGCCCGGTGATAACTCCATCTGAAAGATAGTGTTCTTTGTCGAGGTCAAAATCCGTAGTGCGGTGGGTGACAAACATGTCAAACTCTTCAAAGCTCCCTTCGTCAAGCAGCATCTCGATGCGTTCACGTGCGGTAAATTTCCCTTTTTTATGTTGTGAATCTATGCGCTTTTGTCCACCTCCGAGGCGGGCTTTTTCGCGTTCCGCAATCAAGCGTTTCATGGTGTTTTATGATATTGATTAATTAACTTGCCGGACAGGCGACGTTTTCCGTCTTAACAGTCCTCTCTTTTTGGGGCACTATTCTGTTATGCCGGTTATGCAGGGGCTTAGAACATGCAGCGTTTGCTTATTTTTGTGGTCTTATTCCTTTTTTTTGTTTTTGCTTCTGGTGAATATTGGAAAAAAAAAGGGAATAACCGCAGTTGTCGGTATTCTGGTGCGAATAATGTTCTGTTTTATTTCATGATGCGTCAAAAATAAATAAAAATCAATGACATCTGATCTTCATTTTGCTGTTGAAATGGCCAAAAAAGCCGGTCAGTTAACCCTTAGTTATTTTTCCCGTAAATCGTTTCAGGTCTTCACCAAAAGGGATTCAACCCCTGTTACTGAAGCTGACCAAAAAGCGGAGGAGCTTATCCGTGGAGCTATCATGTCAAGCTATCCGGGAGATGGTGTTCTTGGAGAAGAATTTGAAGAACGTTCTTCAAATAATGGCCGTCGGTGGATTATTGATCCTATTGATGGAACCAAGGCGTTTATTCACGGAGTGCCGCTTTATGGTGTTATGATTGCGCTTGAGGTTGACGGTTCTCTCCGTCTTGGTGTTGTTTATTTTCCGGTGCTTGGTGAACTTTATTATGCTGAAAAGGGGGGGGGAGCTTTTCTTAATGGAACACCAATAACGGTTTCTTCTGTTTCTGATGTCAAGCTTGCCACTGTTCTCTATACTGAAAAGGAGTACTTGCTGGATCCACCATCCCGGCATCCAGTGGATATGCTTCGCCATGAAGCAGGGCTTGTTCGTGGTTGGGGAGACTGTTACGGTCATATGCTTGTTGCGTCAGGCTGTGCCGAAGTGTCAATCGATAAAATAATGAGTCCGTGGGATTGTGCCGCCCTTATTCCTATTGTGACTGAGGCTGGCGGCTGCTGTTTCGATTACAACGGAGTGCCCACTATAACAGGGAGTGGACTTGTCAGCGCAAATAAGGCTATTGGCACGTTATTGTTGAAAAAAATAGGGTAATTGTGTCAATTATGTCATTGCTTGCGCTATTGCATGAGCAAAGCTCGGGGCGTCGAATGATTCGGGGATGATGTCTACCTGAAGGCCAAGTTTTTTAAGGGCAGTGGCGGTTGTTGTACCAATAGCAGCGACTTTGACTCCTTTAGGCAGGATTGTTGTGCCTATTGCTTCAAAAAAATTGATAGCTGTCGAAGGACTGGTAAATGAGAGGCAGGAAAGTTCGCCTTGTTCCAGCAGTTTTTTTATGTTTGCACTGTTTTCGAGAGATGGAGAAAGGTTTTCGTAAACAGTCAACTCAATACATTTTCCACCTCTTTTGTTGATAACTTCCGGAATTGTACCCAATGAGAGGCTACCCCTGAGAAAAAGAAAGGTGTGTCCGGCAATGGTATCGCTACTGATGGTTTCCATGAGTGTGACGGCATCGGCAATTTTCGGTACCGACTGTGTAATGACACCATGTTTGGCAAGATCTTCAGCCGTTGTTTTTCCTACAGCCCATACTTTGAGTGCCTGAAGGGTTTTCAGTTCCTTGGGAGACTCTTTCAGCAACTGTTCCATGAAAAAATTGACGCTATTGGTGCTTGTAAAGAAAACACCATCAAAAAGGCTGAGATCGGGAACTTCCCAGCCAGAAATCGGTCTGATTTCAATTGTCGGAAAAACAATTGATTTCAGACCGTACTCTTCCAGTTTTTTGACAAATGATGCAGATTGATCTTTAGGCCGGGTAACAAGAACAGTTTTCATTAGCGGGTCTTGCGAATTTCGGCCAGAATTTTTTCTGCACCCTGTTTCAGTAGCTCTTCAGCCAGTTCGACACCGGCCTCTTCAGCCTGCTCAGGCGAAATAAGTCCGGTTTTCGTGATTTCGTTGTGCAATCCTGTTTTACCATCAACCGATCCAACATAGGCAAGCAGTTTGAGAGTACCATTTTTAAACGAACCATAGGCACCGATAGGGATCTGGCAACCACCCTGCAAATGCCGTAGAAGGGCGCGTTCTGCTCTGCAGCAATATTCGGTTGTAGAGTGGTTAAGGATTCTTACAATCTCTCTCGTCTGTTCGTCATCAACACGGGTTTCAATACCGAGTGCACCCTGTCCGACAGCAGGAAGCATAACCTCGTGCGGTAGGATTTCGGAAATACGATCACTGAAATTGAGGCGGAATACACCAGCATAAGCAAGCATCATGGCGTCGAAGTCACCGTTATCAAACTTCTGAAAACGGGTATTAAGATTGCCTCTGATGTCTTTAATGTCGAGATCAGGACGAAGACTCAGTAACTGAGACATACGACGAAGACTGCTTGTTGCCATTTTAGCGTTTTGTGGCAGATCTTTCAGTTTGACGCCGTTTTTTGAAATAATGACATCCCTTGTATCTTCGCGTTCGGTAAAGGATGTGATGATAAGCCCTTCAGGCGTGCCTGTCGGAACATCTTTCAGACTGTGAACGGCAAGATCAATCTCTTTAGTAATCAGATGTTTTTCAATATCCTTAGTGAAAAGCCCCATATCACCAATTTTGGAAAGAGGGGAATCAAGAAGGACGTCACCGGTTGTTTTAACCAGTTTCAGGATTATATCCAGTTCAGGAAAATGCCTGGAGAGTTCCGCCTTGGTAAATTCTGCCTGCCACAATGCAAGCGGGCTGGATCTGGTACCGATGATAAGCTGTTTTTTCAAAGCGATTACGGATTTTTATTTAGTATGATTGATTTGGTTCTTCAAGATCGAAAACGTTGCGCACAAGATTGACCCTGCTTGGTATGGAGTCGGTCGTGTCGATAGGCGCCTTGAGCATTTTGATAGGATGATGAAGGATTTTTTTCAGGATTCTGTCAGTCAGGTGCTCCATTCTCTGGAGTTCTTCTTCACTGACCTTGTAACGGTACCTTTCAAGTTCCTTTTCTTTAATTTCAATAAACTTTGACTGAAGGTCAACAATGGTTGGTCGGACTTTTAGCGTATTAATCCACTGTCCAAAAGCTATAAGTTCCTCTTCAATGATAGCATTGACTTTTGGCAGTTCTCGACTGCGTTTTTCAAGGTTTTTGTCGATGATATGCTTGAGAGCATCAATGTCTTTGAGGAACATATTCTGAAGCTTTGCAATATCAGGATCGACATTTCTCGGCAAGCCGAGATCAAGAATAATAACAGGCTTCAATTTGCGTTTGAGCATGCACTGGTGCATTTCGGCCTCATTAAGAATGTATTCCTTGGTGCTGACAGCCGTAATAACGATATCGAATTCGTGGAGATGCTCTCTGAATGATTCAAACGGCAAAACATGGTTGGTGCCGAGATCTTCGGCAAGCGCTTGGGCTTTCGATTGAGTCCTGTTTGTAATGACAATATTTCGGGCATTTTTCTGGAACATGTGTTTTGCGGCCAGTTCGCCGGTTTCACCTGCTCCGATAAGCAGAATCTTCTTTAGAGAGAGATTCGAGAAAATTTTCTGGGCGAGCTCAACGGCGGCATAGCTCACCGAAACAGCACCCTCCATGATTTTGGTCTTGGTTTTAACCTTTTTTGCGACACTGAATGCGGTGTGGCAGAGACGAGTGAGGAGAATGCCGGCGCACTGTGTCTCGGCGGCAATACGATAGGCGTTCTTGACCTGGCCGAGAATCTGTCCTTCACCGAGGACAAGTGAATCAATTGCGCTTGCTACTTCGAAAATATGGCGTGCTGTACCACAGTAAAAACGGTTGAAAAAGTGTTCCGGACGAACCTCCTTGCGTGCATCCTTATAGGAGATAAGATATTCTTTAAGAAATTCTCCAGTTACTTCCTGCATTGCAGGAACAACGTAGAGCTCCGTGCGATTGCAGGTGGAAATCACCATTGCTTCGTGTGCAAGGCCGCTGGAAATAAGGCCAGTAATGAACTCCTTGTTCTGAACTTCTGAAAGGGAGATTCTTTCACGGATTTCAATAGGTGCAGTTTTGTGATTGACACCAACTGAAATGATGTTCATAGGAGGGTTGTTTAAGTTATCTGACAATATTTCATTACAATTCTAAGAAGCCAAATATATCCTTAAAAGCCCATATTTTCAAATATCACTTTCAGTTTAAAAGGTGAGTCCATGGAATGTCGGTGAAAAAAACGTCATAAACACGATCAATATGGTAATGAAGAGGAACAGAAAGATGAAGAGATAGGCCATGTGCTTGATATCCCACCCAATGATTGGCTTGATGAAAATGCCGGTACCGTAGAGCAACCAGATGATAACCAGGGTAACAAGTTTAGGTTCCAAAAGGTTTATGGCTTCGCCTGAAGCCCTTTGTTCGATGATACCGGCAAAAAGAGTAATTGAGAGAAAAAGAAATCCAAAAGAGACGGCATGCATGGTGAGTTTTTCCAGCATTTCAAGATTAGGAAGGCGCTGGAAAAGTAATTCGAAACGATTTTGCTGTATCTGACGGAAAAGCAGCAGATAGAGAATGCTGTAGAGGCCAGCAATTGCAATGGCACTAAAGCTGAAAATGGCGGCAATCAAATGTACGCCGATACCGATACCGCTGAATTTTATACCGGCACTCGAGATCTGGGTTGCCATGATAGAGGAGATTAGTTGTGCACCGGCAGCAAAGGAGATAACAAAAAAGCCAGTCTTGTCATTTTTGGTTGTAAACTCTATGAAGAGATAGGTAATGGTCAGGGTGAGTCCTACCATGGTCATCAGATTTACTGTCGAGTAATTGATTTTATAACCTTCAATGGAGGTCAGAAGTCCAAGGTAGACAACATGATTCAGGACAGTCAAAGCCAGAAGTGATTGTTTATATCTTTTTGCAAACTGAATATCCTTAAAAAAATGGGCGCCATACAGGTATGTTGTTGCCAGATAGAGCATTGAAACAAGCTGATTGAGAACCAGCAAAGGAAGATTGTTGAGCAAGATATTATTCATTGGATGAATCAAGGAAGATATATGGATAGTAACTTGAACTTGGTATCAGACCAGTGCGCAACTATTAACCTATGGGTAAGGATTGTGGTCATAGTTACAAACAAATAATGTATATTCCGGCGATTGTGGGGTACAAATATACTTATTTACAAGGAAAAAAATGAGATCTACAAAGAATATCAGAAATATAGCCATTATTGCTCATGTTGACCATGGTAAAACGACTCTCGTTGATTCGATTTTTCAGACAACTGGGGCATTTCGGGATAATCAGCAGGTAAATGTCAGGGTGCTTGATTCCAACCCTCAAGAAAGAGAGCGGGGAATTACCATATTTTCAAAAAACGCAGCAGCAGTCTATAAAGATCACAAGATCAATATTGTTGATACACCGGGTCATGCAGACTTTGGCGGTGAAGTTGAGCGTATTCTGCAAATGGTCGATGGAGTTCTTCTTCTTGTCGATGCCTTTGAAGGCCCGATGCCCCAGACCAAGTTTGTGCTGCGTAAAGCTCTTGAGCTTCATCTGAAGCCAATTGTGGTCATCAACAAGATTGACCGTCCACAGTCTGATCCGGTCAAGGTGCATGACCAGGTTCTTGACCTCTTTATAGCACTTGGCGCCGATGAGCATCAGCTTGATTTCCCCTATATTTTTACATCAGCGAAAAATGGTGTTGCCAAATACAGCATGGAGGACGAGGATGGTGATATGAGTCTGCTTCTTGACATGATTATCAAAGAGATCCCTCCGCCGATTGCGCATGACGATGGAGGCTTCCAGATGCTGGTGACCACACTTGATTATAGCGACTATATCGGCAAGATTGCCATTGGTCGTATCCAGCGTGGCAAGGTCAGTCCTGGCAGTCAGCTTGCAGTGGTCGGCCCTGATGGTGTTATGGGCAAGGGGACAGTAACAAAAGTCTTTCTTTTTGATAAGCTTCAGAAAATTGAGTCCAAAGAGGCTACGTCGGGTGATATTATTGCTATCGCCGGTATACCTAACGCCACTGTTGGGATGACACTTGCCGCTGTTGACGATCCTGCAGCGCTTGATTCGTTTGACATCAGCAAACCAACGCTTTCCATGCTCTTTTCTGTGAATGACTCACCCTTTGCCGGCCAGGAAGGCAAAGAGGTCACCAGTCGGAAGATTCGTGAAAGGCTGATGAAAGAGAAGATGACCAACGTTGCGCTCAACGTTGAAGAGACTGAGAGTGCCGATACTTTCCGCGTTTCAGGCAGAGGTGAACTTCACCTTTCGGTGCTTATTGAGACGATGAGGCGCGAAGGGTATGAGCTGGCTATTTCGCGGCCAGAGGTGATCATGCACGATGATGAACATGGCAATCTTATGGAGCCGATTGAGCATGTCACCATCGATATTCCTGAAGAGTACACTGGCGTCATTATTGAGAAAATGGGCCGCAGGAAAGCTGAAATGACCAATATGTCGACGTTGCGTGGCGGTATGATTCGTGTTGAATTCGAGATTCCAACCAGAGGCTTGATTGGCTATAACCTTGAGTTTACAACTGATACCAAGGGCGAGGGTATACTGTCGCACGTGTTCCACAACTATCAGCCCTTCAAGGGCAAGCTTCCGTCACGTGAGACGGGCGCACTTGTTGTTTCTGAAACAGGTATATGTGTGGCTTATGCCTTGAGCAGTCTTGAAGATCGAGGCACTTTTTTTGTTGCGCCAAACACCAAGGTATATGCCGGAATGATTGTCGGTGAGTCCACCCGTGGGCTTGATATTACCATGAATGTCTGCAAGACCAAGAAGCTCACGAACATGCGTGCTTCCGGTACGGATGAATCGCTTCGTCTTGCCCCCCCGAGAATTCTTTCGCTTGAGCAGGCGCTTGAGTTTATCAATGATGATGAGTTACTTGAGGTAACACCTCAAAGCATCAGACTGAGAAAGAAGATACTTGATGCAAATCTCCGTGCAAAAGCTACTAAAAAGGCGAACGCATAACGCATTATTCTCTGGTTACGGTTGCCGAAGGGCCAAGCCTCTTGATGACAATAGCTCTCTATAACAAGTTTTTACCGCCAATTGAACGAAACGACCCCGCAGAACTACGGGGTTATTTCGTTTTTATCAATTTGTCATGAAGCAAATCTTTGGAGAATTCTTTTCACTGCGATTGAAAATAAAAAAGGAGCAGATAACGGAGTGTATTGTTCAGCCATAAAAAGGTATGGGAAACGTGGCTATGATGAAAGGCTTGCTTCTTCCTGAAGATGGGGGTAATGAGCCATCAACATGGCAAGGATATGCTCCGAAGCGAGAACAAGATTTTTCATGACCTGCTCAAAAGCATCGAATCCATCATAATAGGGATCTGCAATTTCCTCATCTGTGTATCCTGCGACGAAATCCATCACCAGATGGAGCTGCGGTCGTTCATGGAAGGAAAGGGAACGGTCTACGTCCCTATAGTTTTCATGATCCATCACAAAAATCCACTCCCAAGCATGCAGATCAACATCATCAATGTATTGCGCACGAAACGGGGAGATGTCTATGCCGTGGCGCAAGAGTAGCTTTGTTGCCCGTTCATCAGGAGAAGAACCACGCTGATAGGGAACGGTTCCAGCGGAACCCACCGAAAAGCAATGCTGCAAACCATGCTGAGCAATCAGCTCTGAAAATATTCCCTCAGCCATGGGCGAGCGGCAGATATTTTCATAACAGACGAAGAGAATTGAGATGAGCATGGGGGTGGTGTTGAGGGTGATAATGATGATGTTCTAGTTACGGCACTTCGAATATGAAATATTTTCGGGGTTATTGGTTAACAAAAGCGATGTTTGCTGAAGAACTCATTTATCCATTTTCACATGCTTGTGATGTTCAGGAGGTTTCTTTTTGATTAGATACATTCATTTTTTTGTTGCGCAAATCATCAGTATTTTTTGCTGTAATTTTTTTCAGTCAATTGTTTAATTGTGCAAAAAGCCAGATTATGGCGGCCTCTGCCGAGTAGATAAAAAAGAACTGAATTTAGGCTGGTAATCTGCTGATCTGTTTCTATAGTTTAGTTGAATGGTGTTGCTTCATTTCAACAAACTTGTCAACTATTCATGCTTCTCTTCCGCCCATGGCAGAATGATTAACCGCATCAGGCGTGCAGTAGCCAAAAAACTGATTTATCCGCTCTAAATTGTGTTTCTGCGCCACATCAAGAATAAGTTACATAATTATTACTTTTTAATACAAAAAGATGGAAAAACAAAATAATTTTATGAAAACAGGCCGTTTTTTGTTTGTTTTATTTGTTTCTATTTGACATTTTGGAAAAAGTATATAATGTTCTTTTTATTTTTCGTTATATTTTAAAAGAAATATCGTTTGATATGCCATTACAACACATCATCAACTATATCAACTCGGCAATAACTAAGTTTTTTATTGCATATATCACTGATAACTCAGTGGCCAATGATATTTTGTTTGGCTTTACGTTGTCTATGGATCGTTGCCGGAGTCGTGATTTTTTTTGATAATCGTTATATAGCAAGAGTTATAAAGAAACTTACATTTCCTTATGAAAAAAGCAGTATTGATGGTTTTTCTGTTGGCTGCAGTTCGGCCAGTGATAGCAGCCGAAACACTTCCCGATTCTTATGACGGGGCATCAAAGGTGTTTACAGCAGGTGAAATTATAGTGACCGGTATAAGTGAGCGGAACAACAACACCGTTACCGCAAGCGAAATAGAGAAGTTTGACAAAAATGACATAACCGGAGCGGTGAATCTTCTTCCTGGAGTTAATTTCAGTAATGTCGGAGCAAGAAACGAGGGTATGATCTATGTGAGGGGATTCGACATGCGGCAGGTACCGCTCTATCTTGACGGAGTGCCGCAGTATGTGCCCTATGACGGGTATGTTGACCCCAATCGTTTCACGACTTTCAACCTTTCAGAAATATCCGTTTCTAAAGGTTATTCATCTGTTCTTTATGGCGCCAACACTCTCGGTGGAGCAATCAACATGGTTACTATAAAACCACAAAAAGCGTTCGAAGGTACCCTGAGAGGAGGAATTTCTTATGGAGCTGACCGGATTGGATCGGAATTCACTACACTGAATTTCGGATCGAACCAAGGTTCATGGTATGTGCAGGGCAATATTTCCGATATCAATCGCGATTTCTGGCCTTTGTCCGGCAATTTTGTACAGACTAAATACGAGAACGGTGGGCAGCGGGACAATTCACAGACAAAGGATTTCACCGGTGGGATGAAAGTCGGATACACCCCGAACAGCACGGACGAATATACCATCTCATTCAACGGTATCAGCGCAAGCAAGGGGGTTCCCGTCTATACTGGTTCAAATCCCTCCAATACTCCCAGGTTCTGGAAATACACAGACTGGGACAAATCGAGCCTGTATTACATAGGTAAGACAGCTCTCGGCAGCAAAAGTTACCTGAAAACAAGGCTATATTATGATGGCTATTATAATGTTCTGGACAGCTACGACGATGCCACATACACGACGCAAAATAAGAAATCTTCGTTTACCAGCATCTACGACGACAAGACTTTTGGCTCTTCTGTCGAGCTGGGAACCGAGTTGATACATGAAGATATCTTGAAGTTGGCCATTCATGAGAAGCATGACATGCACAGGCAGTACAATGTTGGTCAAACACCACAGGAATTCGAAGACAACACCTTCTCTATCGCCGCTGAAAACTCTTGGGTTGCATCTGAAAATCTCAGTGTGATTGTCGGGGCAAGGCAGGATTTCCGCAATACGATTCAGGCTCAGGATCTGCAGAATAACACGATCACATCATTCCCGCTTGATAACAATACGGCAACGAACTACCAGCTTGCCGCGGTCGAACATATCAGCAAAACGCAGGAGCTTACAGAATATGTTTCGAGGACTACAAGATTTCCAACACTGAAAGACCGCTACTCTTACCGGTTTGGCAATGCCTTGCCCAATCCTTCACTGGCTCCCGAGCAAAGCTGGAATTATGGGATCGACTATACGTCAAAACCGGTTAAAGACCTGAAACTCATGACTTCAGTGTACCTGAGCAAGTTGAGCGATGTCATTCAGCAAGTCAATAATGTCGCTTATATCAACAATATCTGGGTGTACCAGTTTCAAAACGCTGGAAAGGCGACCTACAAAGGGTTCGAGTGTTCTGCGGATTGGACGCCCTTTTCCTGGATAAAGGCCTCGGGCGAATACAGCTATATAGACAGAAAAAACGACAGCAATCCGACCCTCTACTTTACCGATGTGCCCCGTCAGAAGTTATCCGGTTCTATACAGTTCCTGCATACTAAAAATACATGGGCTCTGGTCGAGACTGAATACAGTTCGAATCGCTATAGTACAAGTGATGGCAAGTATTCGGCAGGGAGCTATGGCCTTGTCAATCTGAAAGCGAGTGTTGGTCTTAAAAGTGCTCTCTCCCTGCAGGCGACAATCGAAAACCTGTTCGACAGAAACTACCAGGTTGCCGAAGGCTATCCCGAGCCAGGAAGAACCTATGTGATTTCAATGGCCTACGCTTTTTAGGTCTGCGAGGCATCTGTGACGGTTTGGCTCATGTGTAACACAGGGCTGAGCCGCTTTATTTGAAAGTCATCATCAAACATAAGCGGAGGAGAGATATGCGCGTTGTGAGCAAGAAATTGTGCAGTATGATACTCTATGCATTTACCCTTATCGTTTTGCCGCAGGCAGCGAATGCGAAAACCATCGAACAGCAATCCAGTACGGTCACCGTTTACGGGCTTGTGGAACATTCCATTACTCTGTCAATAGAAGCTCTCAGGAAGATGCATGTTGTCGAAAAGGTGAATACGCCCATTGTCTGCGATTCTGGTGAAACAAAGAAGGTGCTGAAAAGCTTCAAAGGGATCCTTCTTCGTGATGTTCTGGATTTGGCGACAGTATCGATAACGAATCCTCGTCAGCGTGGAGAGTACTACATTCTTGTCCGTGCCAGCGACGATTACAATGTCATTTTTTCCTATAACGAGCTTTATTACGGCGCTGATGGTGACGTAACTTGGCTTGTTTTTGAGGAAAACGGCCAGCCAGTTGACAAAGATGGGCCTTTTGTAGTGTTTTGCGACAATGACCGGAGAAACGGTCCGAGACATGTCAAGTGGGTGAAAAGTATTGAAGTTGCAAAGATTACAACAGAAAAATAATTGGTAAAGAATAGATCATGGGTCCTGTAAATTTATCGACATAAGAAGGAAGGAAGAGATAATCGTTGACGAACGGATTTCTATCTTAGGCATCTTAGGCGGGAATATTGGAGCTTTCAAATGGCGAAGATCATCCGGAATTTCTTTGGTCGTTAACCAGCTGGAAATGGATATAAAATATTATGAATGCAAAATAAAATTAAACTGTCCTGAAAAGGGTAGCAAGTCCAGAGGATATGAAACAACAGCGTTCGTCTCTGTAGTGCAGCTATTATTTTCTTCCTATTCCTCGAAAAACAAGCGTTTCAGTTGTGTCCTGGCGCTTGCAAGCAGTTCTCGGACTACTGATTCATCACGATGCGTCAGCTCGGCAATGTCGCTGATAGTTTTTTTCCCCTGCTCTGCCATTCGGTAGACCTCTTGTTCTGCCGCTCCAAGCTTTTCAATGCACTCTTGCATCTTAAGATTGTCATTGTTATAAAGCGTATTATTTTCTGTCTTGGAAATGCTTTGTTTCCGACCAAAAAGCTCGTCAGCAGTTGCCACGATTGGGGCGTCATTACTGACGTCACCGAAAAGCCGAACAAACCCCATAAAATCGAGACCCACTGCATTGCAGGGAAGAATACGATTTTCAAGAATATCACTGGCCAGTGCCTGGAATTTTGTCTGTAGTTCTGGTAACCTGACGGCAAACTCAAAGCGGTCATCCTTATCTCGGGCTTTAGCGTTGTAGGGTATTTTCATGAGTACTGTAATACCAGCAGCTTCAGCATATTTTTCAGCAATACCACTTCCATCATCACGGTTGATAATAAGTCCAAGTAATCGAGATTGCCCACCGATGGTTCTGAAATAGTTATTTGCTTGACAGATATTGTTAGCTGTGAAGATAGATTGCCGGTCATTGTTTGTGACAAGAATAACCTCTTCACTCAATGAACGGGCAAGTGGCGTGGCAAATCCCCCACAGACAACGTCTCCGAGAAAATCCATAAGGATGATGTCAATATCCCACTTGAAAATACCGAGTTTTTCAAGTACATCAAATCCTGAGATGATACCCCGACCACCGCATCCCCGCCCAACTTGTGGCCCTCCAAGCTCAATACCATAAATCGGTTGGGGAAAATCAGGTATATCCCTGCGGAAAACAATATCGCTGATTAAAACAGGCTGGTTTATGGCGTTTTTTGTGGCAAAAACATCAGTTACTGTAGGGAGTGAAATGCCTCCAAAGAGTGATGTTGTGGAGTCGTGCTTTGGATCACAACCAAGTTGCAGCACCCGTTTGTCCATCATAGCAAATGTGGCGCTGAGGTTCGTTGTTGTAAAACTTTTGCCTATGCCTCCCTTGCCGTAAATAGCTATGGTTCTTGCTTTCATTCTATGGGGCTTATGATTCTCCGATGATTAAAGGGGTATTATCCTGTGTTGCATTGGTTTTCCAGAGCAGAATCATTTTGAGGCAATCCTGATCAGTGAATGCCTGCAGGTAGGCCTCAGTGATATCCTCTTCAACGGTGTGTTGATGGGTAAAAATCCTTTCGGCATTGAGTTTGTGCTCTGCTATCAGTTTCCTAACCCGTTCCAAATCACCTTTGGCCCACTGTTTGGCGGCAACGAAAAAGAGCTCTTTTTGAAATGCCTGGGAGTAGTCAATATTAATTCTTTGGTAATAGCCTCCAAAAATCACCGTACCGTGAAATTTTAAAAATCGGAGCCCGGTATCGATGGCACTCATGATCCCAGTGCTATCAATCAAAACGTCGAACTCATGTCCAGCCAGTGCCGCTGAAACGTCTTCGGTTTCAGGATTTACTTTCAGATCAGCGGATGAGAGGTTCAGTCTATTTTTATTGGGTTCAGTTGCTGCAACTAATTTGGCATCCATAAGCTTTGCCAGTTCTGCAGCGAGAATGCCGACTGCTCCTTGGCCAAGTACCAGTACTTTCTTGTTTGCAACCTGCGCAAGATCAACAATATGGAGAGCTGTAGCACCGAGAGGGAGGGCAATGCCGGATTCTGGATGATCAATGTTGTCAAGAACTGTAATACTTTCTATCGGGCAGACGATATACTCTGATGCTCCTCCAAAAGCGGCATTGACGTCTTCATAACCGAATGATCCAGCTACGTAAGCAAATTTCCCGATCAGGTTCTGGTTGACATGTTCACCCACCTGAATGATCTTCCCGACAGTTTCATAACCGGGAATAAAAGGAAAAATAAAGGGCGGTGAGGGGATAAGGCCGTTGTAGGCCATTTTTTCAGTGCCGGTACTGATTGACGACCACCAGGTTTCAACCAGCACATCCGTCGACGAAAGTGGCTTCAGATTGACCTGACAAAGTTCAATCTGTCGAACGCCTCTGAACACAATGGCTTTTGCTTTCATAACTGTTTTGCTCTATCAAGGATGATCAGGCGGTCTGGTGCTGCTTGAGCTTTTTTTCATTATGCTTTTCAAGAAGCAGACGAATGACGAATTGTGCAGCATTGACAAGATAGCTCAGATAGGCGAGTAGCGCAGTCCAGATAAGTGTATTTTTATCAAGCCCCATAAAGAAGAGGATAAAGTAGGAGATGTGTACCACCATAGCAATGGCGCTTCCAAAATCCTCCCAGAAAAATTCAGGGGCAAAGGCAAATGCGCCAAAAACCTCTTTTTCAAAAAAACCGCCAGTCACAAAAATCAAGACAAGCATGAGGGTTTTCAGGGTTACAAAAAAGGTAATCCAGGCGAAATCGTGAATCACTATACCTGACTTGTAGCAATAGGTGACTGTAAGTCCAGCAAGAAACATGACAAACTGGATGGGCGCAAGAATTCCCTGCACTTTTGTCCAGACCGATGCGTTTCTGCGTTCAAGCTGTTCAGGTGTGTAACGGGGCATAAAACAATAAGTTCACTAATGTTGCCAATAATTCTTTAACTGCTTTGGAAAAAAGTAGTTGAATATAGTAAAAATCAGAGCTGGCCGCAAATGGAGGCATATTTTACTCTAAACTCCACTCTCCGGCATTATAAAGCGTAGAGATAAGGTTGACATCAGCATTTTTGATTCGACGATTGAAGCCTTCTAGCTCATCGTAATAATAAAGGAAGGTTCTTGGCTGTTCATTATGGATAATCTTCTGGTAACTTTTCCAAAGCGCTATGTTAAGCTCCTTGGAAAGTGGAGTACTCAGTTTCGCAATAATGGTATCGAGTTCATGGTGCTGAAAGGCTGAAGAGTTGAAAGGACGATGGGCAAAATCAGAGCCCCAGATGATAAGCTGAAACGGCAACGTTTCGGCAGCCATCCCGGAAAGAGCAGCATTATAGCGAAACTCGTTCTGTTTTTTTAAAAAAATCAGACCCTCCTCAAATTTTAAACGGCAGTCAATCCCGATTTCATGAAGATTCTGCTGAATAATTGTTGCCGCATAATTGCGCCGTGGATTACCGACTGGCGCTACAAGTTCAAATGAAAATTTTTTCCCATTTTTTTGCAAAATACCATCAGGGCCAAGTTCCCATCCAGCCTTGCTCAGTAATGCTGAAGCCCTTTTTGGGTTATAGCTGTATGGATCAAGCGAGATGTCGGCAAGCTCTTTGTAGGCAGGTGAAAGAGATGTATTGACGATGGTTGCGTGTTCCGGCCCCATGAAGCCATCAATAATGGATTGTCGGTCAATGGCTAAGGTGAGAGCCCTGCGGACCAGTTTGTCGCCAAAAAGGGGATTCGGCTTTATTTGATGGCTATTGCGCCAGGCATCGCCATCGATGTTCAGCCAGACGATACTATCGAAATAACGGTTTTTAACTGGTTTGATAACAACCACGGGAGAGCTTTTTGCAAGTTCTTTGACATCTTTGGGATTAATTCCTCCAGCCGAAATCATCGCATCAATTTGTCCTGATTTCAGCATGGCAAGTCGGGTGGTATATTCAGGAACAACCAAAAAAATCATGTTTTTTATAGTTGCAGGATGGGGCAGCTTTGAAGAGGAATTTGTTACCAGTTCCAGTTTTTCCTGGCGAGCCCACTTTTTGACTTTGAACGGTCCTGCACTTACAATCGGTATTTCGGTAGCCCTAGTACGGATTTCATCAGGTGAAAAAGCCTTGAAAACATGCTCTGCAACCGGCATAAGATCGTTAAAATGATCAAGAACAATCTCCTTTGCAATCGGTTTATTGAAATGTAGTACCAGCGTTGAGTCGTTCGGTGTTATGACCGCGTTTGCAATATCAGCCGTTCCATCAGGAAAGAGCACAAGATCATTGAGATAGTGCTGTCTGGAACTGGCAATTTTGGGGTGCTTGTATAAAGTGTAGGAGTACTTGAAATCATGCGATGTTACTTTTTTCCCATCTTCCCAGAAAACATCAGTCCGTAAATGAAAGATTGCTGTTTTCCCATCCTCAGAGAATACCCAGCTTTTTGCAGTGTTAGGCAAGAACGTGATGCCTCCATGCGTTTCATCATAAGTGGGTTTCACTAGCGAAGGATAGAGCAATGTGCACACCTCACGCGACATCGAAAACTGTATCAGCAGGGGATTGAGATAATCGAAATCAGCCGAAATCGCAGTAATAATTCGATTTTGCCGTAGCTTATCCGTGTTCTGGTGGCAAGCAGAGAACTCGAGCAATATTAAAACTATTGCAATCACCCCAACTATTTTTTGCAGGAGAGGTTGTCTCATTCTCTCATCATTCTGTTTGAAGATGGTACTCCCCTTAAGGTAGAGAAAACAATGCAGAATTGAGAATGTTCATAGTAACCCTAACAGACATCTACAGCAAAAAACCGTCTTGCATTGAGACGGTTTTTTGCTGTAGATGTCGTTGTTTTTTTCTCCAATCAATATTTATTGACAAAGCCTATTTCACTGATTATGCGTTTGCCCTGTTTCGTTTTTGCCATGTCAATGAATTGCTTGATACGACCGGTTGCCTGTCCGTTAGTGTACATAAAGAGTGCGCGGTGGATTGGGTACGTACCATTCTTGACTGTCTTGACTTCAGCCTTAATTCCGTCAACCAAAATAGCTTTGACGGAATGATCAAGAAAACCGAGGCCAATAAAACCAATTGCATTTGGTGTAGTGGCGACACGGGTTTTGATTGCTCCATTGCTCGACTGGGTTTCTGCATTGCTGGAAATTTGGCTTTCTCCCATAACCAGCTCTTTGAAAGACTCTTGAGTTCCACTGTTCGATTCGCGCTGGATGACCACAATATTTGCATTTGGTCCGCCGATCTCTTTCCAGTTGGTGTATTTGCCGGTGTAAATATCGCGGATCTGTTCTTTTGAAAGCCCTTTGATGCGGTTGCTTGGATGGACAACAATAGAAAGGCCGTCAAACGCAACAATATGTTCAACTGGATTTACTCCATTATTTTTTGCAGCAACTTTTTCAGCATCTTTCATTGGTCTTGACATATCAGCAATGTCGCAGGTTTTGTTGATCAGGCTCTTTGCGCCGTTACCCGATCCTGATTCGCTCACTGTTACCTCGACTCCTGTGGTTTTGGTGAAATATTCGGCAAATGCTTTGGCTATAGGGCCGACCGTGGTCGAACCATCAATAACGATTTTATTGGCAGCCTCCGCAGTGCCGACGGTCATCACGCCGAACATTGTGGCGCTTAAAAGTATTTTTTTGAAAAGGTTCATAATGATTGTCATAATTGAATTAAGAGAATTTTGATAAGCATAAAAGTTATTTGCATAAAAAAGTACCATTTTTTCTGTTCAGGAATTGTTACGGAAATGCAACAAGTTTATAAGCAAAAAAGAGGAATTCAAGGCTCAAAACATGCTCAATGAAAAGACGTCTATGCTCTTCTTTTTCCATCAGATAATATTTTGTAAAACGATAGTCATGCACACCAGACTTTTTGCATCAACTCTATGATTATGTCGCTATGATGGTTCCAGCGGTTTCTCTGCAAAAATCAGAAAATCGATCACTGTCCTGTCAATCTTGGCCTCCAGCTGTTGATTTTCCCAAAGTTTGTGCTGAAATTTCTTGATGGTCAGCTCTCATTTATTCTACACAAGCTTTGCATGGTTTTCTATAGTTTCAGATCTGTAACAACAACAGCTCCATGAAACTGCCTTTCAGGGAAGACTACCCGCCCTTTAGAATTTATGATGATATGGGGATATCCGGATTTTTGCAACAAATGCAGCAGTTTTACAAAGTCTTTTTTACTGGCAGGTTTTATAATAATGTCTGCCAATGCCTCGATTTTTTTGACATTATGCTGTTTCAGCTCTTCTTTCAGGAAAAAAGTACCTTTTATTTCTGCCTGTAATTCGTCAAGTCGTAGCATGATATTTCCTTTCGGTTATCAATTACTCTATCAGGCCGGAAACCTTCCAACTCTCTTTACCCTCGGGATGTATCTTTTGTGCTAAAGCGCTTTTGCTTTCCAAAAGTCCACTAAGTCCTTCAGTCAGTTCATGGTAAATTCTGCTCTTGCTCTCCTTGACTCGGTTGTAAAGTTTGAGGATGTCCAGTGTCAAAATAATCCGGCTCGAACTGCAATTCAGTTCACCAAACAAATGCGTGCCGACTACTTCAAACCCGAGCACTCTTGTATGAAAGTTTAATGGTGAGTGCACTTCTCCTTCAAACACATCGGTAATAAAATGGGTATAATCCCTCTCTATTACTTCTGCGGTGGCAGCTCTCATAAGTCTGAGAGCTATCCTTGGATTTCTACGGAACTCTTTCAGAATCATGAATCGGCCGATTTCAACATATCTGCCAGCGTACTTCAACTTTTCGATGTCTATGCCTGGTATAAACTTCACATCATATTCGACAGGGATGTCAAGAGACGGATCATACAAGAGACGAAGCACACCTGCCGGTTGGCCATTAACTTTTGCAAGAAACCATGAACACTCCTTGTTCCCGGAAAGTTCAACGGGTATCTGGTTCTGAATCGATCGGATCCAGTTTTTTTCGATACAAAAAACTTGTTCAATCACTTCGAGAGCAGCGCTACGATCGCTGACATTTTCAATTCTGCAGACGGTTATACCCGACATAGCTACTCCTTTTGTTATATAGTATTCAAAGAAAAAGCGTTTATCTTTTCAGTATAGGGATCGCTGTAGCGCTTGCCGGAGAGTTCTGCAAGACAAATCATGATCTCACGAGTAACATGAGCAGCCATAAAATGACGTTCAGCGGTTTTTTTACTGCTGTATGCTGCACTGGGCATAAGAGCATTATATGCGTCGGACTGTTCCTGAAAACGCATCGGTTTGCCAATCCTGACAATTGTTTTTCCGAGTACAGGAATTTTTCCCTTTGTTGTTCTGCACTCGAAATCAATACCGACAGGGACAACAGTGGCTCCAGTCTGCAAGGCTATATGACCTATGCCTGGTTTCCCCTTCAGGAGAGTATCTGGATTTTTATTGCGCTTTCCTTCAGGAAATATCCCGATACTGAGACCAGCCCGAAGCTTTTCTGTGCACCGCTCAACGGTATCATGTGAAGGGTTGGGAGGCCGGATTGCCTCTATCCACGGCAAAGATGATCGTTTGTTGTAAACATAAATAGGATCAGTCATATTCATCAGAAAACCGAGAACGGGAATCTTGCTGTACATCCAGTCAATGACAAAACTGATACAACGACCATCAAGATGATAGATGAGAAACGTGGGAACCATAACTGTTTCAAGTGAATTATTATGGTTAAGTGCATAGATGGTCGCACCCTCTATACCTTTAAGATTCTCAAGACCGTAGGCTCTGGTTAACAGAATATTCGGAACCATGAGTGTTTTGAGAAGGAAAGCCTTTCCTCGAGGGAGCAGGGAAAGTGGTTTAAAAAACCTTTCACTATTTTTTTTCACGAGCACGAGATTTTTTCGGTTTTCTGTATGATCATGCCCTAAAAGCCCTGCCAAAACTTTACATTTTATAAGAATAACAAGATAGTGTTGCGGAAGAGTTACGATCATGCAACAATTTTGTAAACTCTCTTTTTGGGTGTTATGCAATGCTCGAAGAGCATCCGCAACAGGCGATTCAGGCAAGAAGATGAAGACGGGCAAAAACATAGTCAAGATTATCCTCATTGAGGATAATCTTGGAAACGCCTGTCGAACCAAGCTCCACTGGGCGGTTGTCACGATCACTTGAGAATTTGGGGCTTTGGTTGCTGTTATACCAGCCGACAAGTCTTATGGTACTTCCCTCGATTTCAAGAGCGGTGATACCCCGCTTTCCGATGGTGCAACCGGAGTTAAAGAGGCTTGGTATGGGGAGAGTGTGGTAGAGGCCACTTCGCAGCCCGATTTTCTTTCCTTGCTTATAGCAGGTTTCAAGTTCAATTTTCAACACATTGATTTTTTCCTCGATAGCTGTCCGTTTTTTACCCTCAACGGATGAGTACATTCGGCAGAGCTCTTCGATTTTGTAATTCAGAAAATCTACTTTGGAAAGAGATTCAAACAAGGGCCGATGAGTGTGACCAATGATGGAAACAATTTTTGCTCGGTTTGAAAACTCATAAATCGATTTTTCAACTGCAAACCGTCGTCGGTTGTTGTATGCAACGGAAAAGTTTTTTATACCAGCGGGTTTGGCAATATAGCGGAGGAAAAAGATTGCGGCTCGGCTGACAACAGGAAAAGTTTCCCACATGAACACCGACGCCTGATGGCCATGAAACAGCAGAAGAGTTTTATCGCCGTAATAAAATTTCAGCGATTCAACGAGAGAGGAAGCCAAGCGATACCCTTTTTCCTCAAGCAATGCGGCATCATGGTTTCCATAGGTTTTCCAGAAAAAGCCGTTCTGCTCAAACTTTTGAAAAAGGTCATAAAAATCACTCCACTTTGACTCAATACTTGCAAGAGGAAACTTCAACAACTCTTCAATATCGCCATTGAGAACCAGGCTGTATTTTTTAGGCCGATAATAGCGTTCGAGCATGTTTTTAACCAGTTCGGCGTTTTTCCGGAATTCATCAAGTCTTCCGCCATTCCCCATGTGGAGATCGCTGAGGATAACAACTTTTGAGGATCGATTGAGATGAACCGATTTTGCTGTATCAAGCAGTCGTTCAAGTTGGGGATGCTTCCGTTGATGAAGCCACATCATATTATTGCCAAAGCAGAGAGCACTGTTTGAAAGTCCTTGCATTACCGTTTTTTAGAATGAACAAGCTGTTCATTGGTGGTGAAAAGGCTGTAATCGGTGTAGAGCTTTCCTGTTGAAGGTTTGTAGTTGCCTGTTCCGAGATGGAGATAGCATTTCAGCTTGTTCTGTTCACGGTGCACAATAAGGGTCAGTTTTGCATGGGTTTTCAGTCGGGGCAGGCCGTAGAAAAAAAAAGGGAAGAACACTTGTCTGTATAAAAAACTTATGATGTCACATTTGTCTATCCATGCGTTACAAAAACAACGCGAATGCGCCATTGATTTTTTTATTGGATTGTTTAATATGTATTTTTTGAAGAGGTTATCAATTGTTCATAAGACCATTCTGTGTGCCGAACGATCTCTCCTGTTACAAGAAAAACAACCTCATTGGCTATTCGGACAGCATGATCAGCCATACGTTCTATATACTTTGAAATGTTTAAGGCGGTAATGAGCTGATCAACATCTGAATCGGGGCTTTTCATCAGGGAAGTAACCCTTTTGAATACTTTCCGGTGTATGGAATCAATCGTTTCATCCATAGTACTGATACGTCGGGCAAGAACACTGTCTTTGGCGACAAATGCCTCAATTGACTTTTTGACCATATCGCCTGCGTGCATACAAATATTTTCAAATTCAAACGATTCAATCATATCCGGGCTGATTTCCGGCATACGGTCAATAATATGAATCGCTAGGTCACTGATATGCCTCAGGTCATCATTTATCTTTATAATGGTTACAATTGCACGCAGATCCTTTGCGACTGGTTGCTGTAACGCGAGAAAAGCCAAGCAATATTCATCAAGGTTGATCTCGGCGGTATCAATTTCATCCTCAATAGTCCTGATCTGTTGCGCGCCCTGTTCATCCTGATGTTTAACGGCATGCAGCGCATCAAGAAAATTTTCCACTACTTTGTCGGAGAGTTGAACAAGAATCTGAGAGAGTTCTCTTATAAGCTCATGAACCGGGCGTTCTGACATAAAATAACTATAGTTTTGTTAGCTAAATTTTTTGATACAATCTGTCATTATTGTTTCTGAATTATTCAGAGATGAAAAATGAAGAAGTTGTGAATGAAAACTATAGGCTTTGAGCTTAAGAAGCAATGGTGCTTCTGTTACAACTATGAAACATTTATGTATTTTTTTTCTCGATTTCTTTCTTTATTGGACAAGAGGATATGGTTTCAAGGGCTTTGGGCTTTTATTGCTGGTTCTGCAAAAGATTTAACATATACGTAACAATTCTTCTCGAAAGGTTTTCTATTTTTTCCCCGAAATCTTAGTTTTTCGCGAAGACAGCCATTAACTTGGAGAGACAGCATTGTCATTTGTTCCATCCAAAGTATTCTTCACCAAAGGTGTAGGAAGACATAAGGAGTACCTCTCTTCATTTGAGCTTGCCTTGAGAGAGGCTAAAATTGAGAAGTGTAATCTTGTTACCGTATCAAGTATTTTTCCGCCCCACTGTGAACGTATCAGTGTTGAAGAGGGGCTGAAGCTGCTTTTTCCGGGTCAGATAACTTTTGCTGTTCTGGCTCGCAATTCAACCAATGAATACAACCGCCTTATTGCCGCGTCGGTTGGAGTGGCGATTCCGGCTGATGAGACACAGTATGGTTATCTTTCGGAACATCATCCGTACGGGGAGTCTGCTGAACAGTCAGGTGAGTATGCTGAAGATTTGGCGGCGACTATGCTGGCCACCACTCTTGGTATAGAGTTTGATCCAAACAAGGACTGGGACGAACGGGAAGGTATTTACAAAATGAGCCACAAAATTATCAATTCCTACAACATCACTGAAACAGCAGAAGGCGAAAACGGTCTGTGGACAACAGTAATTTCTTGCGCGGTTTTTTTGCCATAACGACAGCTTGAGAATGCGGCAAACACAACCGGTTCATCCTTTTTGATGTTAGAATGGCTGGTAACGATCATTTAAAAACAGAGGATCATAATGGACAAAAACACAATACGAGTAACCTTCACCGATGTGATGGGTAATTGTGATGGCAAGGAGGATATAGACTGTTCAAATAAGGGATTGACATCGTTATCCGGCTGCCCGGAAAAAGTAAGGAACTTCAATTGTTCAGGTAATCAATTGACAACACTTCAGGGAGCTCCCAAAAAGATTAAGGAAAATTTTAATTGCTCAAACAACCTTCTGACATCACTCAATGGTGCTCCACAGGAAGTTAACGGGGACTTCGATTGTTCAAACAATCGATTACTATCCCTGGAAGGGTGCCCTGTTTTTATAATGGGAGATTTTTCTTGTGCAGGAAACCAGTTGACATCACTCAAAGTCGAAAACAATGATTCATCGATAGAGTGTCTTCTTGCGGGCTGTCCGGAAGTTGTTGAGGGAGATTTTAATTGTTCCGATAACAAGTTGACAACACTTTATGGGGGTCCTCATATTGTTGGTGGAGATTTTGATTGTTCAGGTAATGAGCTTACGATACTTCAAGGTGTACCAAAAAAAATTCAGGGGGATTTTGATTGTTCAAACAATCAACTGACCTCTTTGTCTGGAGGTCCCAATTGCATAATGGGAGATTTTTCTTGTGCTGGGAACCAATTGACATCGCTCAAAGGCGGAGCTCGAGAAGTTTCCGGTAATTTCGATTGTTCAGGCAATCAACTGGTGTCTCTTAAAGGTTCCAGTAAAAAGGTCACCGGCGTTTTTGATTGTTCGTTAAACAAGTTGAAATTTCTCAAAGGAGCTCCGGATGAAGTTGGTGCTTTTATCTGTTTCAGTAACCAGTTGACTTCACTCAAATGGTCTCCTGAAAAAGTTAAGGGGAATTTTGATTGTTCAGGGAATCAGTTGATTTCACTTGAAGGCGCTCCTAAAAAAGTTAAAGGAAATTTTAATTGTTCTAAGAACCAGTTGTCGGATCTCGATGGTGCTTTAAGGAAAGTTGGAGGAGATTTTATTTGTGGAGAAAATGCAAAGCTCTTTGATGAAGAACAAATTCGATTGATTTGCAATGTAAAAGGTAACTGCATCTTATAATGGTTACCTATGGAATCGTTTTACAACTATTAACATAAAAATCCGGCAACAATTTCAGTGTTGTTGCCGGAACATATTCTCAATGAAAGGCATTAGTCAAATCTCCAGCCTGAGGACGTAATCCGGTTAAAGGTTCAAGCTGAAATCGTTTTGTTATAAATTTAAGAATAGATGTTGTGTCATAAAAAGTATGATCGACAAAATGAGTTTTGGCAAATGGTGATATGATAATGGTTGGAATACGTGTGCCAGGCCCCCATCGATCACCTTTCGGTGGCGCGACATGATCCCAAAACCCTCCGTTTTCATCATAGGTTACAATAATTGCCATCTTTTTCCATTGCGGGCTTTTTTGTAATTGATGGATAACTTCTGCAATATGTTTGTCTCCTGACATCACATCAGTATATCCCGGATGTTGGTTTAGATTACCCTGAGGTTTGTAAAATACAACCGATGGCAGCGTGCCTGCTGCAATATCTTTTTGCAAATCCGAGTAATCCTTCAGGTGCAGTTTCCGCTCCAGAGTGCCGGCAGCCGTTGTCGGATCGAATCTTTTAAAGTAATTGAATGGGTGATGATGCGGCTGAAAATTTGAGCTTTTACTGTTGTTGATGACATCTCGATTTTTCAACGCTTCATTCCAGGCACCTGCATACCATGCCCAACTCACTCCATGTGCACTTAAGGCGTCACCGATAGTCTTGAAATCTTGCGGCGGAAGAGGATGTTGTGTCACATCCGCAAGTTGACTGTTTCCACCTGGAGCAGGGGGAATACCACTGGGTTGATAGGGCGGTTGAAGTGTATTAACTGCATAGCCATCAGGAGTCAGCGCTTGGTCGGCAACATAAAGAGCCTTGCCTTTTAAAGCGCTGGATGGAGAGTTTTCCGCAAGAGTGAGTTTGACTCCGCTTGTGTCGACGCTGCTTTTGAGGGTGCTTGGTGCATCAGGGTATGTTGGAGTAGATGCGGAAATCAGCCAAAAGTGGTTCAGAAATGATCCACCAAAAGCTCCCATGAAAAAATTGTCTGCAAGAGTGTATTTTTGAGCTAACTTCCACATTTGCATGACAGAACCATCGTAATAGCCCATTGTCAACCCACCAGCATCAGACCATGCGGCAAACATGTTGTTTTTGCCATGATTAATCTGCATCTGATTGTTATAAAAACGGTGCACTAAATCCGGAGTGGCTTTGTCTGGCAGTAATCCGCCGGATAAAGCACCGGGTTGTGCATCAATTCGGAATGGTTTATTAGGCAACCTTTCAATAAAGGTCAACGTGTTATCGCTTGGCGGAATTGGAGAAGTCCAGAGTGGCGGAAGCTTGACAAGAGGAGTAATACCATCCCTGTCGACCTGTTTGAAATCTTCAAGATCAGTAGGTTTTCCATTTGCATTTTTTAAAATGCCATTTGCACCCGGAAACAGGCCATATAAATTGTCAAAACTTCGGTTTTCCGCATAAATTACCACTATTGTTTCAATCTTTCGAGAAGCGACATCTTTTTTTTCTGCTGCGCTAACCGAAGAACTCCATGCCGAAAGCAAGGTGATCGCAATGATCACCGGCAATGGCCACATTACTCTGGTTAATTTTTTTTTCGTCATAATCATTTTTTGTCTGTAATTATATGGCTAAAAGTAGCCCTGCTGTTTTTTCTGTTTCTGCTGCATGTTTGTGACTAAAAAGCCACTCTTCAGAGAGAGTGGCTTTTGTCGAATCCATAACAACCACTGAGTTGTTCAGTCAGTAAAAGACTTTTCCGCTTCAAGCCAGTTTTCAGTTCTGAACCGTGATTTTCGCCTTTTTCTTGCCACCGATGCTACGCAGCGAGTCTGATCTCTTCTGTGCGCAATGCTGGTGTGACGGTTGTGATATCGCTTGCTTTCTTTGTCATGGATTTATAGATGAGAGTGTTCGTTGGAAGGATAGATTTTTTTTTGCATCACTTCGATTTTACTGATTTATCACTGATCTGACAAGATTGACTCTGTTACATTCATGAATAATTTCATGCAGAGAGAAGCATTGTAAACATTTTAAGCGTCAATAATTTTTTGCAGGTTATTACTTACAGGTATTTTCGCAAAAGATGGACTGTAAACCACTGAACATTATCTTCGAACCGCATAGCTTTCAGTTCGGCTTCTACAGCTTCTTTGCTTTTCATTGATTTCATGGGGATCTGGTGTATATCAAAATCCCATTCTCCGTTAAATACTCCTGCATTATTTATTATTGCAGTTCTCACTCGATATTGTGATGCATAGGTTACTGCATATACTGCATGTTCATCATATATAATACCATTAAAATTGTTTGTAATATTTTCCAGCATTTGAGACTTACTAAGTTTTTTGCTTAAAAGTTCCTCATAATTTGATGTCTCACATTTGACAGTGCTATGTGCCAATTCAAGATATATTGTTGTTTTTTCAATTATTGCCTTGTTCAGCTCAAACTTGTGGCCATTTAAACGCACGAAAGAATATGGTGGAATTTCAGCAACAACTGCTTGATATCCTTTAAGGATCAATGGGGGATTGCACTCTTTTAATTTTATTTTAAAATCATCATCACTGAAAGTGGCCCATATCGAGTAGATGACAATGGGACGATCTTTCATGTTTCTGAGATCAACATATTTTATGCAGAATGGTGAAATCGTATTATTGCCTAATGATATTCTTGCGCTTACTTTCGTTCCGATTTTCTGCAGTCCAAGATATAATGAAATGGGAAAAATAAGGAGGCCTGGTATTATTTTTAGAAATTCCTGAAAAGAAAAAAAATATTGGTACATTTTGTACATAATAACTTTTTATTTAAGAATCAGTTCTCTAATATTGTTATCATGATAATTGTTTTGGGTGCCATTGCGTCGCTCAAGAATCCATACCACGTAACCGCCTTGTACGTGATAGAGAGAAACCCGAGGATTAGCATTGATTGAAGGACCTCAAGAGGTGGAACCATAACATCTTTTGCTCGATTATTATTTGCTGTCCATGTTGCGTACATGAAAGTAACTGCGAGCGAGATAATGAGAACCGCAAACATCCTGAGCACGGGACATAGAGCATGCAAGGCAAAATGTAGAGTACCAAAAGTCATGGCAATCAAGTTACCAGTTGTATAGGGTAAGGACCTCGGACAGCATCTCCATAGCCAGAGGCTGATACTGCATATAACAAGAATAAAAGTGGTAATGTCCCCAAAATTTGGCAATCTTTTCTTGACGTTCAGATATAACATGGAACGTTGTTCACCATCGAAATTAATTTTTTCCTCAGTTCGTCATTAAATATTCATAGGGATGAACCTGAGCTTTCCTCTTTATCTATAAAAAGTTATGTCAAAAATTATTGAGAAATTGTTAAATGTATGTTAAGAATGGTGACAAATAAAGTGTTGGGGGCTGAGGGCAGTTCTTTTAAAAAACGTTTACAAATTTTACTGTACATTAGATCATGGTCATGTTCAATGGAAGAAAGTAACACTCCGTTATGCCGCCGGTGGAGTTGCAAGAACTATAATGACCATGATAGCGTTCGAGATAGTGGCTGGAATAGCTCCGGTGTTCGTAATTTCCAGTCAATACAAGCTTGCTTGTGACGTACTGAGTGGCTTACATTTTAAATTGCGTGTTATGTCAGATCCAATGCTGCTTGTTGTCGAGGATGACCAAAGCCTCGCTGATCTTCTGAAGTATAATCTTAATCGGGCTGGCTATAAATGTCATTTTTCGGGAAGTGCGGAAGATGCTCTGGTGCAACTTTCACGAAAAAGTTTTGACCTTCTGCTGCTCGATATCATGCTGCCCGGAATGGATGGGTTTGAGTTATGCCGGAAAATCAGGTTGCATCAACTCTATAAGGATATTCCTATCATTATGGTGACAGCCAAAGGGGAAGAGATTGATAGAATTCTCGGGTTTGAACTTGGTATTGATGATTATGTTATCAAACCCTTCAGTCCTCGTGAGCTGAACCTGAGGATACGTGCTATTCTCAAGAGAGAACGGCGTCAGGGTGGAAAAATACAGGAAATTCTCAAGACGGGTGGCCTTGAAGTCGATCTTATTCGCCACATTGTTACTCTCGATGGGGCAGAACTTGTGCTGACCCTGATGGAGTTCAAACTGCTTGTAGCACTCCTCAAAAGAAAAGGAGAGGTACAGTCACGGGAGATGCTGCTCAGCGACGTCTGGGATATCGACAAGAATATCAGCACAAGAACTATCGATACACATATTACAAGGATACGAGAAAAACTTGGTGCTACCGGCCGTATAATAAAAACGGTACGGGGGCTTGGTTATAAGCTTGAAAAAAAAGAGGGGGGTAACGATTAACTGAGATAACTGGACACTACTGATATTATTACGTAATTAAGCTGAATATCAAACAATATTATTAATAGTGAATGAAGAAAGCCGATACCATCGCGAAGAATTTTTGAAGCCATAAAGTATGTGCTCCGAACTGGTTGCCAATGGCAGGCATTGCCAAAAGGACGTTTCGGCAGTCCCAGTGCTCTTTATACTCATTTTGCAAGATGGCAAGAAACAGGCTTTTGTTGCTCTCTGTTGTCAGGGTCTTGCCGAATATAATGAGATGGAAGGTGTTGCCTGGAGGTTGCAAAGCATTGATGGTTCAATGACAAAAGCTCTTCTTGCAAAAGGAAAAAACCGCTGGATGCAATCCGACAGGGGGAAAAAGAGGTCAAGCGCCATATATTTTGGTGGCGGCATGTGGGGTACTCCTCCTGATCTCTGTCGTTGGATAAAGTTCTTGATTGTATTGTTCTTGGCGTCCTGATGTTGAACAACATCTCTCAGTAGACAAAAGATATTCAGGAGAACATATCCAATTTCACGTACAAGGCCAGAAGATAGGTTGTAAAATAACATTATTTATAAACCTGCATTGCAGGATAGTCAGTATATCCCTTGGCATCCGGTGTATAAAATGTATCAATATCGGGGGTATTCAGTGATACGCCGTTTTGCCATCTTTGGACAAGGTCAGGATTGGCAAGAAAAGGCCGCCCAACCGCAATAAGGTCACATCTGCTCTCGGCCAGATCTTTCTCTGCTTTTTTTGCATCGTAACCTCCAGAAAGGATCAATGCACCCTTGAATACCTTGCGGAATGTTGCTTTCATACTATCAGGTACGGGTGGTGCGCCCATTGGCGAGTGGTCCACGAGGTGAATGTACGCCAGACCTGATATAGTAAGCTGGCTTGCCAACCAACAGTAATCTGATTCCATCGCTTCATAAAATGGCATGTCATTAAATACACCAAACGGGGAAAGCCGGATACCGACCCTCTCCTTTCCGATTGCGCCATTTACGGCATAAACGATTTCAAGCACAAAACGTGCACGGTTTTCTATCGAACCGCCGTAACCGTCAATGCGCCGATTCGAATTTGGACGGATGAACTGTTCGAGAAGATAGCCATTTGCGCCATGCAGTTCAACCCCGTCAAATCCTGCCTCTACAGCATTGTTGGCAGCCTGAACATACTCAGCAACAGCAGCTTTGATATCTTCTTCGCCCATCGCTTCTGGTATGGGATAAGGTTTCATGCTGCCGGCATCCGTGTATATTTCGCCGGAAGCCGCGATGGCTGATGGTGCTATCACGCGAGCGCCCGCTGGCATGTTCAATGAATGAGCAATTCGTCCGCAATGCATGATCTGAAGAAACATTTTTGCGCCCTTCTTATGCACAGCGGAGGTAATGGCTTTCCATCCCTCTACTTGGGCCGTGGAAAATATTCCCGGTATGCGCGGGTATCCCAAACCATTAGGGGAGGGTGACGTTCCTTCGGTAATGATGAGTCCAGCTGCACCTCGATCTGCGTAATATTCTGCCATGAGCGCGTTGGGCATATTATTAGTTGCACGGCTACGCGTCATCGGTGCCATGACTATATGGTTCTGTAATGCTATCGAGCCAAGATTGGTGGGAGTGTAAAGTATTGACATGGAAAAGTCCTCAATAGATTATTAGCCATAGTAAACAACGAGTGGCTATTATCATTAATCATCAAAGAGACATTACTCAATCCGAGAACATATTTATTTGCTTGAGAGTTCATGACGGTGCCTATTCCGTTCCACTTCGAAAAATGTTTTTACCAAACATCGAACACTTTTGAGTCTTTGAGTGAAAAGGGAGTTCGAAGTTGCCTGAAAAATCATTCATTATTTTTTTGCAAGTTGGCAGTATTCAGTGATTCCCAGTCACTTGTAAAGTAGAGTTTTCCGTGACGTTGAGCCACACGAACACAGTCAATTTGAGCTTTCAGATGCTCGCTATCGGCGAAAAATACAGATTTCTTGCCACAGATGTTCAGTGTATTTAGCGCTGCTTTATAGGAAGTGGCCTCAAGTTATGCCAAAATCTAAAGAAAAGTATACTGTAGATTATTCCTTGGATGTTAACTGCTGATTGCTTTCATGGCCTGTATCAGCACCGATGGATTATGCGCTGAATCATAAACAGGGATAACCTTTTTACCAGTATCAAAGAGACCATAAACAGCCATTTGTGCTGTTCTTACTGAATATTCGACGGTGAACACACAATCCTCTGGTACTTCTGCAAACTGACCCAGAAAGGCAAAGTTGGTAGCGCCTTCAGGTATGACATCAGGACGGTCCCCTTTAGCGCGTGGCATAAAAAGGCTGTCAATAAAGGGCATGGCGACGGGGATACAGTTGACTTTTCCGGCATCGACAATCGGTTTCATCACATCCTGTATTTTCAGGTGATACCAGAGCTCTTCAAGCATCTCCTTGCCATTGCAATCCGACATGCTCTTTTTTACATAGTTCCCTGCTCTGTCCGGAGACAAGCCATAGCCCCAGAAAATCTTCACATCCTTAGGTTGATTCGGAAAATGGGGCTGGCGGGCTATGACAATTGACATCAACCAGTTGGAGTCAAGCAAACTTACCAAGCCTCCTGTGCCATCGAGATTGCCCGAAAAGTTTTCCATATAATCATGGAAAGTATTGTCCTTCAACGTGGCAGTAAAGGAGTACCATTTCTGCAAGTTTATGCGGTCGCTGAAGACACCTGGATTTCCGAATAACTTGTTTTTTGCTGCGATTTTCTCCCACAGCATCCATGAACCTGAAGAAGCCTTATCTTTTAGTACGGCTGCCCGTGTCCATGTTCCATTATCCGTGCTCTCTGTAATGGAGCCATTGGTTATAAATACATAATCACCGGATTGCAGACCTACCTCTCTTTCGCTGCCATTTGCTTCTATCAGATGGATTGCTGTTGCGGTTTTTTGGTCGGAGGAGAGTTCGAAATCAATATCGATAACCCTAGTTTTTGTTTGAAAATTGACGCCTTTTTTTTCCAGATACCTTGTCATGGGTATAATAACAGAGTGATACTGGTTGTATTTTGTTCTCATAACACCGCCGAGTCGGTTGAGTCCCGCTACCAGGTGCATAAAGCGTTTCATGTATCTGCGCATTTCAGCAAGGCTGCTCCAATTCTGGAAAGCAAACATGGTCGTCCAAAAGTACCAGAAATTAGAGTGAAAAAATTCTTCCGAAAACCAGTCATTAATTCTCCTGTTGTCAAGGGAATTCTCAGAAACGAACGTCAATCGAACCAGATCAAACTGATCTTTTATTGATAAGCCGTAGGTGGATACATCAACTTTTTTCCCATTCCTTAAAAGGCGTGCCTGAGCATTGGAAACAAATCGTTCGTTAAATTCAAAAGATTCATCCCTGACTGAAATTTCGGAATCATCATAAGAGGGTATGTATGAGAGAAGATCCCAATAACACTCATAATGCTTCTCATGCATTCTTCCGCCACGCACTAAAAAACCGGTTTCAGTGTCTCCCGAGCCATCAAGTGCACCTCCAAGTATTGCGTCCTGTTCAAAAATAAAAATATTTTCTCCCGGTACTCCTGCGTCCTTGGTCAGATAAACCGCACTCGCAAGTGATGCTATGCCGGAACCTACCAGATAGACTTTTGAATTTTTCGGGTTGCTGTTTTTAATGCGTTCCATCATGTCCGACTCCTTTTTGAATACATTGTTTAATAAGGAGATAGCGAGTGAGTTGTTCGATAAAAAAAGATTAATACATATATGCGTTCAATGCGCGTTCTGCCTGCGATATTTTTGATATTCTGTCATTTTTGCCGGTCTCATACCCAACTCGTTTACCAGAGTATCTTCCTTTTAATCCCTATCGCAATTATAGTTATTGCCGACTTTTTATTGAGCGGATTATGGTGAACTGTCGTATGTATATTCGAATCTGCTTTACTATCTATAGGTCTGCCGTTTGATAAAGAAACCCTGAAAATCAAAAATCAAGAATATCAACAAAGCGGATGCAACGTTTTTTGTAGAGTAAAATGATAATCCATAGTTTGGAGTTGCCATAAAAAATGCACACACGAAGAAGCCACAACCAATGATTTATTGCTGATACAAATGGTTTAACAAGACAAAGTACAGTATCGGCTTGCACCAGCAGGGGATTCGCTTGAACGCCCATTACTCATTCATCCAATCACACAATGCCGTCGTGCCTGATATAACTGGGGATTGTTGACGTTTGTTAGATGCAATTGATACCGTTTTGCTGGCGAAGGTTCCCTCTATTCTAATCTCTGTTCAATGGAGTTGGCTGTTACTGCCATGACAGCACGTGCTCATGCAAATTTTGCTTTGATTACGTCAAAATCAGAATTAGAAGCGTCCATATACGCTTTACCCTTAATCAGCAAGCAGGTGAAAGTACCCATATAGAAGGTTTTCGGGTACACCATTATTATTCCTAAACTGGCGACAGCCTATCTTATTGATATTATTACTTTGCCGTAACAGTTCAAAGGCATCAGTATTAAACT
>Ga0364878_1034_pt1 | contig 34350 bp, 34 predicted proteins | sample SorcelJu500001C6_5_FD_206932 | JGI IMG/M metagenome (GOLD analysis project Ga0364878, IMG submission 206932) | Enriched cells from Trout Bog Lake Hypolimnion, Wisconsin, USA - BchlTB.July30.5000.01.C6 | ecosystem: Environmental > Aquatic > Freshwater > Lake > Hypolimnion/Profundal zone | place...
TCGCTCTTGACGCCGATCAGTTTTACCGTCAACCCGTTGGATAACCTCACTTTTTCAGGGCTGAGTATCTCCTTGACCGTGAAGAACTCTTCGCGCTCTGCCTCGCTCTCTTTCTCAATCCTGGAGCCAAAGGTGAGTTTTCGGGGATCGGTTTTTTTGTCGAGCTTGTGGGGATCTTTGAACTTATAGGGCAATTGCTCAATGGCGGCGGCAACATCGCCCTTGACCGTGTCGTGCAGAAACTCGTATTCCGTTCCCATAACATCAGATTGCCATATATTGAGTTTCTGTTTAGCAATCTCGATAAATTCCTGATTGATGTCGTACCCGACCGAGTTTCGTCTAAGATTCTTCGCGGCAAGTGAGGTTGTCCCGCTACCCATAAAGGGGTCGAGCACCGTATCCCCCTGGAAGGCAAACATTTTGATAAGCCGGTGGGGAAGCTCTTCAGGAAACATGGCAAGGTGGCCATCCTGTTTTACTCCGGCAAAGTTCCAGTGGCCTGAAAAGTAGGTGTTCCACTCTTCGGTGGTCATGGCTGAGCGCTCCTTTTGCTCTTTTGTGGGTTTTGGAGCATTACCTTGTTTCTTGAAAATGAGAATGAACTCGTAGTCAAGCTTGAGAATGCCGTTCCGTGGATAGGGAAAGCTCCCCATAATCGAGGCGCCGCCGGTGGTGTTGGTTGTGGTGACCTTTTGCCAGATCACTGCACCCATATAATCGAATCCGATAGTTTCACAGAACTTGATGATCTCCGTCCGGATGGGAATAACCTTGTACCTGCCATAATAGACCGAGCGGGCAAACTGGTCGCCGATGTTGATGCAGAGACGGCAGCCTGGATACAGCACCCTCTCGCATTCGTTCCAGACAAGGTTCAGGTTGTTGATGTAGCTCTCGTAACTTTCGTGAAAGCCGATCTGGTTCTCCGTTCCATAGTCCTTGAGCTGCCAGTAGGGCGGTGACGTTATAATAAGGTGAACCGAACTGTCAGGCAGAAGGTTCATCTGTCGGCTGTCGCCGTGGATTATGGTGTGGTGGGTTTTCAAGGTTCTCTTTAACGATCTATTCCTGCTTCAGGGCAGGGCTAAAAGTTTTCGGATGTTTAAAATGAAGTATAGAAAATTTCCTTTGATTTACTCTTATAGGAATGGGTGAGAAAACAACGTTGGATCTGGAAGCCATGGTACCGCATGACAACATTTATCAGGAGCTCACACGATAAAAAGTGGCAGGCCCACTCAATAACTTGCGCTTACTGCAGTTCGGACATGATGAGGGGGCTCTCTGGCACAGAATAACCGCCATAAAGTGTCCCCCCCAACGTCTTTCAACATGCACAACCTTACATCGAACCGGTAGTAAAGTATCGTTGATGCCAGCTTAACGCTTCGTCGAGCAGGTGCGGCGTGTGTTTTCCAAATGAATGGGCAAGCGCACGCTTTTGGTAGTCCCGAAGTGCTGGCTTGAAGTGCGGGTGGGCACAGTTTTCGATAATGACCTTGGAACGCTGGGTGGGTGAGAGACCACGCAGGTCAGCAAGACCCTGTTCGGTGACCAGTACCTGAACATCGTGTTCGGTATGGTCGACATGGGAGACCATCGGCACAATGCAGGAGATATGACCGTTTCTTGCCTGAGAAGGCGTCATAAAGATGGAGATGTAGGCATTGCGCGCGAAATCGCCTGAACCACCTATTCCGTTCATGATGGCAGTACCCATGACATGCGTTGAATTGACATTGCCGTATATATCGGCCTCGATCATGCCGTTCATGGCAATAACCCCCAAACGACGGATGACTTCCGGATGATTGCTGATTTCCTGTGGACGCAGAATGATCTTGCTCTTGTATTCGTCGAGATGGGCGTAGAGCTCCGCCAGTGCCTTATTGCTCAGCGAGAAGGCTGTTGCCGAAGCAGAAACCAGTTTGCCGGAGTGGATCATGTCGAGCATGCCATCCTGCAGCACTTCGGTGTAGGCGGTCAGGTTTTCGAACGGCCCATGATTCAGGCCGGCCATAACGGCATTGGCGATATTGCCAACACCTGACTGCAGTGGCAGCAGATCTTTGGGGAGTCGCCCTTTTTTTACTTCATGTTCAAAAAATTCGAGAATATGACCGGCAATCAGTTGGGAATTGTGATCGGGTTCGGAGAACTCTGAATTTCGATCATGGCTATTGGTTTCGATTATAGCAATGATTTTGTCAGGATCGCAATGAAAATAAGGTTCGCCGATACGGTCGTGTGGATGTACTATCGGGATTGGCCGGCGGTTCGGAGGAAGGCTGGTGCCATAATAGATGTCGTGCATGCCTTCCAGGCGAGGATCCTGCCAGGAGTTTACTTCCAGAATGACCTTGTCCGCCTGATCCAGCCAGGTTTTGTTGTTGCCAATTGACGTCGAAGGAATCAAACGCCCATCCTCAAGAATGCCCGCCACTTCAACCACGGCAATATTCAATTTGCCAAGGAATCCAAACCAGACAAACTGTGCTACATGGGAGAGATGAATATCGAGATATTCCATCTCTCCCGCGTTGATGCGATTGCGGCAAATGGGGTCGGACTGGTATGGAAGACGCATTTCCACGCCGTCAACCTTGGCCAGCGCGCCATCAAGCTCCGGAGCAGTGGAAGCGCCGGTCCATACGCCAATCCTGAATTTCTTTCCCGTACTATTGGCATCTTCAATGCGCGTGGCAAGGGCCTTGGGCAGCTCCTTGGGATAACCAGAGCCGGTAAATCCGCTCATCCCGACATTGTCTCCGGAAGAAATAAGAGCTGCGGCCTGTTCTGCCGACATGATTTTGCCTTGCAAGGCCTTGCAAAGGACGCGAGATGTTGTGTTCATTTCCCTGTATAGCTTCATTAAAAAAAATGTTCTATCTGCATATAAAGACCGCGAGATCGCTGCATGAGCCCATGTTTTGCCATGATGCTGGAAAGAGGGTGCCATTACCATGATGAGCGTATGATTCTGGGAAGGAAAAAGAGAGGAACAACAGCTGCGCATGCCTGTTGTGTAACAATATCGCTGCTTGTCGTGACGTTGTTCGTGAAGCTCGAACAGGACTCATCATGGAATGGTTTGATGAGAACGTCACGTTGAAGTTTCTTTTTGTCTTTCGGGATGACGGTGAAGTTTTCTTTTCCTGCAATGGTGAAATGTGATGTCGTAACTTACACATTTTCCCATGACATTTATGTAAGAAGGCATACATTTTCTTCACCTTTGCAGCTCTGGATCAGGTTATTATCCTCCAATTTCGGACATACTGGTTCTTGCTGATACTTTGCTGACGTAACGTCCATTTTCTGGTTTGCGGGACACTGCTGTTGAAAATAACTTGGCAATGGCGGCATGACTGGCGTTGCCGTGAAGAAGCGGACGTAATTCCAGCCCCTCTTTTTCATACAGACAACTGATAATTTTTCCGGTCGATGTAATGCGAATCTTGTTACACTGGCTGCAGAAATTTCTTGTATAAGCCGGAATAATGGCAATCATTCCTTTGTGGCCCGGCAGGGTATAGCTGAAATGCTGGGTTGCACGACCACTGCAGGCTTGAAGCTCTTTATAGGCGCCTTTCAGTAACGTCTCAATTTTTTCCGCACCGAGAAATCTGCCAGTACGCCAGATTTGATGATCATCAAAAGGCTGCAGCTCCATGAAACGTACGGTCAGGAGATGCTCACGTGTCAGGTCAACAAAATCACAAAGTTCATCGCTGTTGATTTCACGCATCATGACCACATTGAGTTTCAGGACAATGGTACTGGAGTCCAGAAGCATCTCAAGGTTCGTCCTCGCACGGTTATATTCATCCCGCCGTGTTATGATTTTGTAGCGTTCACGGTGAAGGGTGTCGATACTGAAATTGATGGAGTCAAGCCCTGCGTCTTCGAGCTCTGGAAGAAAGCGGTCAAGAAGAAGACCATTGGTTGTCAGCCCTACCGTTGTAATGCCGCTCTGCTGTTTTGCATCACGAACAAGATCGACAATATCAGTGCGCAGAAGGGGTTCTCCACCAGTAAAACGGATTTTTGTGACTCCATGATCGGCAAGCACCTTGACGATGGTCATGATTTCGTGTCTTGTCAGCTCAGCACCCTTTGTTGCCGTGTGATTGGTATGCTCCTCGCGCATACAGTAGCTGCACCTGAGGTTGCACGCTGTTGTAACAGCAAGACGCACATACTCTACAGGTCTGTGGAAATCATCAACAAGCGGACTCCCCTGTTGTACGCTGGAATGTTCACACACTGAAGCGCTTTCTGTACTCGGCATTGATGTCCTGATTCGCCGTTTTCACGGTAATTCTTTCCGGAATTGTTTGATAGAGCGATTTGAACTGCCTGAGAGCAGACAATGATGAAAAGTATATCTCATCAATAAAATCAAGATCCAGGAGCTCATCCTGTTCATGAGAAGTATGCCTGGCATCCTCAACCCGCTGGCATGAAAAATAGACCTTGACATACTCTTCGGAAGCGTAGAATCCGGGATCCTCCCCTGTAATCAGCACTTTTTTCTTTTTGGAGTACCAGTTATCCTTGATAAACTGGTTGATATTTTCACCAAGAATAAGCAGTGCCGGTGAATACACCGCCTTCTCACTTTTTCTCAATTCACCAAGCGTTCCGGTAACGATCTTTTGGTTATACCTTGTCGCATTCTGAACAATGGCAACCATGGTCTCTGCATTCCTGCCTTTTTTGGCAACAGCATCAAGCACGTCATGAACGGTGGAGGCAACCATATAATAGACAAGGGTATCAGCATCCGGAACCTGGATTTTGTTCACTGGATGACCTGTACAAAAGGCAACGGATGAGGAGATTTTTCTCATGGTCAGCGGTATTTCGGTGTAGGCGCTGGCACCATGAGCCGCCGTAATGCCGGGGATAATTTCATACTCGATTCCATGTTGCCTCAGCACTTCGATTTCTTCACCACCTCGACCAAAAATAAAGGGATCCCCACCCTTTAGTCGGGCCACTTTTTTCCCTTGCAGGGCTTGGCGAACGATTTCTTCGTTGATAGCCTCCTGCTCAAAATGATGGCAGTCTTTTCTCTTGCCGGTGTATATTTTCATGGTATGAAACTGTGTAATGAGCTCACAGCTCACCAGATCATCATAGAGAATCACATCCGCTTCACGGAGAACTCGTTGCGCCTTTACGGTCAACAGTTCCGGATCACCGGGGCCGGCACCGATGATAAAGACATAGCCTCTTTTCTGTGGTTCGGAACTCGTCGTAGTGTCGTCTTTCGTCATGGCCTCACTCTTCCTTTTTGGCTGGTGGCTCAGAAATCACCATGCTCCAGCATGGCCTGTATCTTGTTTCGCCACTCAACCGACTTTTTTACATTTTCACCATTTGAGGATACGGCAATGGTCATCTCATCTTTCTTGATGACTGCCGGTGAAATAAAATCTGACAAATTCCGGTTATCAACAACATTGACCAAAATGCCACAAGCTGCGGCATCATTTTTTATCCTGCGATTCACTTCAAGGTCGTTTGTGCAGGCATAGACAAGAAAAAAGCCCTCAAGATCTGATGGTTCATATTCCTTGCAGATCTCAGTGAATCCCATCTGATGCAACTCATCGTGGATCTCTGGCGCAACAACTGAAATATTCCGGGTGTATTGCCCAACGGTCTTGATTTTGTGGAGCGCAATGTTACCGCCACCGACAAAAAGAATTTTCTTGTTATCTATTCTGACATTCAGTGGCAGAAAGCTCTTCATGGTCTCTCTAAAAAAACCGGCTCCCTGCATGCCTGAAAAGCAGGGAGCCCTTTGGTTAAAAAAAGTTGTATCGCAGCAAATCGGGCAAACGTATACCCTGAGCGTTCACTGTTCGTTTTCCATCTTAACGGCAACAACCACCTTGAGCAGTATGGTAAGCAGCAAGATACCGATACCCCAAATGCCAAGGGTAATGAAAATTTCGGTTGCTGTCGGGGTATACTCTACAATCTCCTGAAGAGGTGAAGGAATAAATCCTCCCAAAATCAAGCCGACACCTTTGTCAATCCAGATGGAGAGTACAAGGGCTGAACATGCCACCACAAGCCATTTGGTTGATTTTCTCAATGCAGGAACAAGAAGAACAATGATTGACGCCACACCAGAAAGCAGGGAAAACCACATCAAGGGCACAAACTGGGATTTGCCTTCAAGACCAAAAAAGAGGTATTGCAGACTCTCCTTATGAGCCGGCACGTTGCTGTAAAACGCGGTAAAGAATTCCGTACCAAGCAAAAAGAGATTGGCAACACCTGCATACGTTGCCAATACGGCGAGTTTTTCTCTTGCATCTTTGCCGGTATCGAATCCTGTTGTTTGTTTCAGGATAAGTGAGACAAGAATAAGCAGTGCCGTCCCTGCAGCAAATGCTGAAGCAAGAAAGCGGGGGGCAAGCACTGCCGTCAGCCAGAGGTGGCGACCAGGCATACCGGCATAGAGAAACGCTGTAACCGTATGAACACTGAATGCCCAAGGAATAGAGATATAGACAAGAGGCTTGACCCACGCTGGCGGCAGAACACCCTTTCTCTCGGCTCCAAGCATCGCCCAACTGCTGACCAGGTTCATGAAAAGATAGCCTGAAAGCACAAGAAGATCCCAGAACACCATAGCGTGAGGACTGGGATATAACATGATATTCAGGAGACGATCAGGCCGGCCCATATCCGCCATAATGAACAGCATACTCATCATGGTTGCCGATACCGCCATGAACTCACCGATGATCACTGTTTTTGCAAATTCCTTCCTGTTATGCAGATAGTAGGGAAGCACCACCATAACAGCAGAGGCTGCAACACCGACAAGAAAGGTGAATTGCGCAATATAAAGACCCCAACTGATATCCCGCCCCATTCCTGTGACCGTAAGGCCGAACCACCGCTGCTGGCTGTAGGCAGAGAGCCCGATACCAATAACAGTGATCAGGAAGGCTATCCATATCCAGTAACTGCGGTTTCCTTTCAGAGCTTTCTCAATCATGGGAAATCGTTAAATAATGTAAAAAACTGAAGGTTTGGTGCCCAACTCAGGCTTCCGCTGCATGGTTTCATTGGTTTCAAGAAGCCGGCGAATATCAGAGCGGGAATCGTTAAGGTCTCCGAACGTCAGCGCGTGTTCAGGACATGCCTCTGTGCAGGCAGGCTGCAATCCCTTAACAAGCCGGTCAGAGCAGAAATTGCACTTTTCCACAACGCCCTGCTCTCTTGTTGGGTATGTCGTGACCGGATCGTGTATCGCTGTGCGCGGGTCCTGCCAGTTAAAGCTCCGGGAACCATATGGACAAGCCGCCATACAGAAACGGCATCCAATACAGCGATGATAATCCATCGATACGATACCGTCCCAGCGTTTGAAGGTTGCCTCGGTCGGACAGGCTTTTGTACAAGGCGAATCAGCGCAATGATTGCACAAGGCAAGGTAAGATCGGTCCTGAATCTCGGGACTGACAAATTGCTGGGAGGCCGTCGGAAAAACGTTCTGATATGAGCTTTTCCATATCCACTTTACCTCGTCTTTCTTGTTCTTGAAATCGGGAACATTATGTGCGTGATGGCACGCGGCGACGCATTGCCGGCAACCATCCTTGCATTTGCGGGTGTCAATAAGCATTCCCCATCGAATTTTTCCCGGAACGGGTTTTTCATCCCAGACGGGGAGAATTGTTTTTTCCAGCGAAAATGCGGGAACCAGCCCAGATGCGGCGCCGAGCCCGACAAGAACCCCTAATGCGGTTTTCTTGATAAATTCTCTTCTTTGTTCATTCATCATGGTGTTTCCATCGGAGACAGATGACAATTCCAGCACTTTGGTTTTACATTGGCATAGTTATGACAGTTGAAACAGAAAAGCTTGTTGTTGGAGTGACAACCCAGACAGGTATTCAGGCTCTTCTCAAATTTGCTGCCATTTGAAGCGATATAGACTCGATTTCCTGTTCGAACTGATGAATTCCGCCACTCATACAGCACCTGCATATGATTGGCACGCATGAACGCTGCTGGAGCGATGCACTTGGTACTGTCAATCAGAGAAACACGATGTACAGGCGAAGGAGGAGTCTCTGCCTCACCTTTCCGGAAAACATGAAGCACAGTAAACAGTACAATGGCTGTAACGGCGATGGTCCAAAGCAGTTTTTTACTCTTCATCATCACCTCCATCCTCGAAACCGGCCATGGAATTTTCCCTCAAGTCCGTTGTTCTCTTTTTCTCTCCCTGCATGACCAGTGCATTCCCGACAAGTTCATGAAGTCCATACACCGAAACCCCGGGATTCCAGTAATTCATAAGCGGAGGAAGACTGGCACGATCAATAGCGCAAATGGTCACAAGAGTATTGACCTTGTGGCGATCTTTGACATGCTTGACGGCGTTGGCTCTCGGAAATCCTCCTCTCATGCGAATCTCCATGTACTCCTCTGCATTCAGACCACTTCCAGAACCGCAGCAGAATGTTTTCTCTCTTATGGTATCCTCCGGCATTTCATGAAAACTGTTGCAGACATTCCGGAGAACATAGCGTGGCTCCTCAAACATGCCCATTCCTCTCGCGATGTTGCAGGAGTCGTGAAAGGTTGTCCGCAGATGATCGTTCCGTTTCGGATCCAGTTTCAGCTTTTTGTTGTGGATCAAATCAGCCGTAAATTCTGCAATGTGTACCATTTTTGTGGCGGCGGCATTACTGAACCGGGTTCCTGTTATCGGAGAAACCGGCACTTCAAGAAAATCCGCAGGGCCGTTCATGGTGTTCATATACTGATGCACCACACGCCACATGTGCCCGCACTCACCACCAAGTATCCATTTCACACCAAGCCGTTTCGCCTCGTGATACATCTTGGCATTCAGCTTCTTCATCATGTCGTTCGAGGTGAACATGCCAAAATTCCCTCCTTCAGAAGCATAGGTGCTGATGGTATAATCCAGACCAATATGATGAAACAGTAACAAATAGCCCATCATGGTATAGACACCGGGATCACCGAAAACATCGCCTGAAGGAGTAATGAAGAGTACTTCCGCTCCTTTACGATTAAAGGTGGGCTCGATCGCAACTCCGGTAAGATCTTCAATATCTTCAGCCAGTGACGTTATATTCTGCACAAAGGTATGCGGCTCAATACCAAGATGGTTCCCTGTGCGGTTGCAGTTTGAAACAGGAGCAAGAATCCAGTTGTTGTTGACCCCGATAAGGTTCAGCAGCTCCCTGACCATCATGGTGATCTCCGCCGTATCAATCCCGAATGGACAGAATACAGAACAGCGACGGCATTCGGTACATTGGTGAAAATACATGTGCCACTCTTTGATCACTGCTTCCGTCAGCTTCCGTGAACCGGAAAAGCCTTTCAGAATCTTCTCGACAAGAGGAAAGTCATTGCGATAGACCGACCGAAGCAACTCCGCCCTGACTACGGGCATATTTTTTGGATCACCAGTGCCAAGAAAAAAATGGCATTTATCGGCACATGCTCCACAACGGACGCAAGTATCAAGAAAAAGCTTCAGCGAACGGTACTTCTTCAAGCGGCTTTGCAACCCGTCGCTGATAGTTTTCTGCCAGCCTGCAGGCAATTGCCAGTCCTGATCGGTTGCAGTCCATTTCCTTGGATTGGCGAAACCAAGATCTTCAAGTACCTCCGGTTTACCAGGAAAACACCAGTTCCCGTCATGGAACTCTACAGGTATATCCCACCACTCTTGAGCAGCATAATCCCCTTTCAGAACACTGGGCTTTTCGTCGAACTCTTTTTTAAGCTCGGAGAGTTTTGGAGCGTATTTCGCCATAATTATTGCTTTTCAATCGGCAGATTGGCCTTTTTCATCTTTTCGCGATAATCATCTTCATAATCAGCATACGTTCTGAACTTGATATCAGAATTCCATGGATTGACATGCCGTTTTTGACGACTGTTATTGCACAGGTTGCGTGTCGGACTTAAAAAAATACCACCTGCATGCATCAGTTTGCTGAAGGGGAAATACATCGCAAGAACTGAAACCAGGAAAAGATGAACATAAAAGAGAGTGCCTATTTCCCCTGGATCATCAAAACTGAAGTTGACAAGCCTTAACATCTGATCTTTGACAGGCATGATATCCAGCCTTACAACGTAGCGCATGAGCACGCCAACCAACACGATCGCCGCAAGCAGAAAAAGTGGGAAGTAATCCGTCGGCAATGAAATGAGACGCATCTTTGCATCGTTCAGGCGGCGAAAAACAAGAAAAGTGATGGCTGCGAGAGCTAAAGCATCGGTGATATAAAAGGTTGGAAGGGTAACATCAAGAAAACCATCTGCATGATCAAGTACATCGGCGAATCCAGGAACCATGACAAAAAAGAAACGAGAGTGGCGAAGGACAATGATCAGCAGAGACCAATGAAATGCAAGTCCTCCAAGCCACAACCATTTGTGTGACCCATAAGCAAGATTTGACTCTTTATGAAGTTCAGCCTTGGTATTACGGAAAAGAGAGCGGAACAAAAACACTTCAGACAAAACCCTTGCTGCAGCTTCCCAGAAACGGGCGGGACTTTCCAACCTGTTATATTTGATCCATTCCAGAGATTTCTCCTGGCCACAGGTTGTTGGAATACGAAATGGAACTGGTCTCCTCAACCAGTCAACCAGGCGCAAGAGAAAACCAGCCAGCAAGACGGCACCTGCCGTATAGGGAATGATGACTCCAAACATGTAAGATAAACCGGCATATTGCACACCCACAAAAGGGAGAAGGGCCAGAACCGCCACCATAACAAGGGGCATAAGCACTTTCTTCATGCTTCAGCCCTCCTCAGCGCCATGAACATCCTGCGGCTACCTTCCTCCACTTTAAGCTGATATATTTTTTCCCGATGTCGCATGTAACTGTCGAATGCTTCAAGAATGAGCGCGTCAAGACGTGAATTGAATGCCTCCTGCGTCAAGGTGTCTGCCATAGTGGTTTTCATCATGATGTCACGCAGAATTAATTTCGGTTCCAAAAAAATTGACAATGCCCTTGAGGGGGGAATGTTCTGTACCGCTAAAATCCGTGTAACATCGTCAAGGGCCTTCTTACAATCGTCTTCGCCCTTTCCGATCCCCGAAAGAATTGCTTCCAGAGCTTCGGAAAGCACCATTGCAACCGGAGTACTGTAAGCCATTTTTTCAGGAAACAATGCAAGCGCACTATCCAGCCACTGCTTAAGAATGGCCTTCTTGTGGGACTCCAGAAACTTTACCAATATTGTATTCATAGCGTACTGAATAACAACTTCAAAATTATGTACAACATTCAATGACTCAAAACCAACTGTTCACCTGGTGTTCTTCGACAAGGCCGACAAATCCTTCGTAATCGACACGTTCCACACCCTCGGTAATAACGGAAATCCCCCTCGCATCCAGATCGGGACAAAGTGCAAACACGGGATTTTTTTCAAGAAGACTCTTCATCACAGGCGAAAATTTGTTGCCTGACTGAACCGCATAGACACCATCCTCAATAAAAAGAACTGGATCGCCCGATTCGAGAAACCTGAAGCAGGTTTCCATCGCGCTTGATTCGAACGGAGACTTGTTTACCGTATGTAACATAGTACAAAACATGTAGCCTATGAGTTAATGAAATGCTCAGTGATGAATAATGACATCCTGTTCCTTCATCAGTTTGCCAATTTTGTCTGAATTCATGACGGCAACCTCAACAATCAGGTCATCTTTACTCAGGCCTCGTTCCTCAAGTGAATACTTATCGACATAGAGTTTTTCAACATCATAATCTACAAGAGCCATGAAGGTACGGGAGAAGCCCCTGATACCGATACCACTGGTATCCTGACCTTTTTTGAGAGCATAAACTCCATCTCCGATAAAAACAAGAGAAAGATCTTGCCCATAGGCAGCCATGATCATAATCATTTCCAGCCCTTCATATGTATAGATCGTCCCATATGGCGCACGGCAAAGCACATGCATGATTTTTTTTACCTGTGCATTTCTCCCTACTTCCACACCGCCCATTATTCAGCCTCCAAAGGTTACCAGTCGGTCATTGCGGATGGCAATGTCGGTGAGTGTTCCAAGTCCGGTGATTGCTCCCCCCTGAATCAGGATATCATCATTAATCCCCCGACGTTTTGATGCCGCTATACATGCAAAGATCTCGACACCATGCACCTGACTGAATTCACTCCAGCGGGCGGCAATATTGCGGTCATCCCGGGGTGGGTCCATAAGTTTCGTGGCGTTCGTAACCCCATCATTGTACAGAAAGAGCGCATCAACCGTATGCCCTTTTTTAATGGCGGCTTCGGCAAATTTAAAGGCCGTATCGGATGCCTGGCTGTTATACGGCCCTTCCTTGAGCAAAATTCCTATTTTCAATGCTGCGCCATCCGCTCGTTAACGTTTTGAGCACATAACTATGCTGTCAGAGAACAGCAAGCATCTCTTTTTTAAAAGATTCATACAGCGGCAACCAGGTTTTTGAATATTCGACAAAGGGCTTTTCAATAAACTGGCAAAAGTACAGTGCGTCATCTGCAGCGGAGATATTACTGTTTTTAAGCGCATGAAGCGCCTTCTGGCCTGACTCAGCAGCATCATGTCCTGTAAGCTTCGCCTGATTCCAGTAATTGATGGCTTCCTGCCGAAACACAAAATTTTTGGGCAGCGACTGGGCTTGCTTGAGCGAAGAGACCTCAACATTGCGTGGCCCGAAAGTAACCGGCCATCCTGTTTCAGCCCATGTTCTGGAACATGCAATGGCCTCCTGAACCTTATAGATCATATCTTCTGACATTGAGCCGTTACTCCTTGTTTTCATGGTTTCTTTTCCCGGGCCTAAAGACCATCTCCCATTCCCATCTGAATATACCCTGAAGGACAGACCAGAGAGCAAATATGGCACCCGACGCACTTGGAATAATTGGTATAGACCACTTCACCAGGAGGATTGTCCCTGAATCGGCTAACTGCTTCTTGTGGGCAGAAAGAGATACACTGCTTGCAGTCGAAGCAGAGACCGCAGCTCATGCAACGCTCTGATTCGGCTTTTGCCTCTTGTTCTGTGAGTGCTACCAGCAGCTCATCGTGATTGCCGACAACATCGTCAAGCTCAATGGTCTCTCTTTTTGCCTGTTCGGAATGGATAAAGTAAAGCACATCCTGTTTCTGGACTTTTGTTATCTCCCGATAACCCTGCTCAGGAAAAGGCTCTCCTTTCAGAAATGCATCGATCGAATGCGCCGCCTTGCGTCCGTGACCAACAGCTGTGGTAATAAGATCAATTTTTATTGCATCGCCACCTCCAAACAACTTTTCTTTGCCGGGCAAGCGAAAATATCGATCCACCTTAAGCCATGGACTGCCACCGGTAACATGCTCAAACCCTTGCATATCGGTTGCCTGTCCAATAGCGGCAACAACCATGTCTGCCTCAATTTCGAAAGTTTCGTCAGTATTTTTGTACCTGAAAAAGGGAATTGGCGAATTCCATCCATCCTCTCCCTTCACTTTTTTCACCATTTTGGCACAGTGGAGAGCCTGAACACCACCCTTTCCTTTGATCACTTCAAGCGCTCCCGTCATGTAATGAATGGTCGTCCCTTCCCTGACCGCGTCATCAAACTCGATCTGGAAACAAGCCATCTCCTCCTTGGGAACTCCAGCAATCACAGAGGCTTGGGAGCCAAGCCGAAGCGCAAGCCGTGCAACATCCATCGCGACATTTCCATCGCCTATAATCAGCACTTTTTTCCCTATACTGATGTCATCACCCTTGACTTCATAGTTTCTCAGAAAATCAATGGCGTTCGTCACTCCGGAAGTATCACTGGAACCCGGAACCGGCAGAGAACGGCCACGCTGTGCGCCAAGCGCAATAAAAAGAGCATCGTACTCTTTTTCCAGCTGTTCAAGGGAGATATCGGTTCCAACACGGATACCCATTTTCGTTTCAACCCCAAGGTTTATAATCCGCTGAATTTCCGCGTCAAGAATGTTGCGATCAACCCTGTAACCCATGATACCGTAAAGCACCATGCCACCCAGCTTCTCATTCGCGTCGTAAATTGTGACTGCATGACCTTTTCGACGAAGCTGGTATGCGGCGGAAAGACCTGCCGGACCACCTCCGATAACCGCAACTCTCTTGCCGGTATCAGCACCCGGCCCAGGCAATTGCAAACCTGCTTGAATACCGTAATTGCCAATCACCTGTTCAACAGCATTAATGGCAACACTTTCGTCATGATACTGGCGATTGCATGCGCTCTGGCAAGGATGCGGACATATCCGACCCATAACGGCAGGAAACGGGTTTGTATCAACAATCGTCTCCCATGCTGCTTTCAAGGCATTGTCGGACTTGTCGACGCCGTTCAGTAACCGGTGATACCCCCTGATGTTTTCTCCTGCCGGACATTCCGCTGTACACGGCGGCAACTGGCTGACATAAATCGGACACTTGTGACTATGGTCCCCAAATGCGACAATTTTTTCAGTTCCCTGCAATTCACTGAATGCAGGAAAAACATAAGATGTCGCAAAATCAAGAACTGGATTGGATTCTACCTTCATGAATTATCTCCTATATCTAAAAGCGAACGTGAGCGGACTGATTGAACGTTGTTCTTGCATGACGGTAGCTGTCAATCATATCATCATCAAAAGTAAGTCCTGTTTCTTCAAAAAAGCGCTTCCATCCAATGCGGTTAATCCACTCTCCAACTCGCTCCCAAGGACGTCCACCCTCTTTGTATGCGGTAAGGATTTTGCCGATAACCTCAGTGACCTCAGGCCATCTCGGCGGATTGTTTGGCAGGTTATGTGCCACGATACTCATGGTTGATGGTTTGGAACGAGCATTGCTGTTTTTACCACCGACCCAGATAGCAAACTTCGAGTGCTCAGGATGGTTGATTTCCATGGCAGGACAAGCACCGAAACAGGCGCCACAACAGATACATTTTGCTTCATCAACCATAAGTGAACGTTTCCCGTTTATCACGGTTGGCCTTATAGCAGCAACAGGACAACGAGCAACAGCTTTCGGCAATTCACATATTGTTGCAAGATGATCGTGATTGATTCTTGGAGGTCGAGTGTGTTTGACAACCACAGCGATATCGGCCTGTCCGCCGCAGTTAATGGCGCAACAGGATGTCGAGAGCCTGACCTTGTTCGGCATCTGCATACCCTTGAATTCATTGTAAACCGTGTCCATCATTGATTTAACAACGCCAGAAGCATCTGTCGCAGGAATATCACAATGAAGCCAGCCCTGAGTATGAGAAACTGAGGATACACACATCCCTGTTCCTCCAACAGGAAAGCCCATCTCCTCCAGCTCCTTTATCATCGGCTCAACATTTGCTTCGTTTGGAGTAAGAAACTCAACGTTGTTGCGTACCGTGAACCGAAGATAACCATCACTGAACTTGTCAGCAACATCACAAAGCCTTCTGAGCATATCAACCGTATCCTGACGAGGCGTTCCTGCACGAACAGTGTAGATAGTATCTCCACTTTCCGCAACATGCTTCAGAACTCCCGGCTTGGGAATCTCATGATATTTCCATTTTCCATAGTTTTTTCTTACAACCGGATGCAAGGCTTCCTCATAGCTGTGAGGCCCCGACTCAACGGTTTTCCACTTTTTTTCAGGACTGCTCATTTTGTTAATTCCTTAAATTTTTCCTTCCTGTTGCGATCCGTTACCACTATCATTGAGAGAGTTGTACTCAATCCCAAAAGATGCAAACCAATGGCTCAGTACTTTGCCTTGAAATAAGGATTGTCACGAGGCCTCGTCACCATATTGATGTTTACTTCAAGACCTACACCCTCAAGAAATTGCTTCAAGCCAACACGCTCAATAGTTTCGCCTATACGCTCGTGATCCAGACCATTGTCATCCCACCAGTCGATAATTCCCTCAACAAGCTCGATAAACTCTTCGATATCCTCATCGGTATCCATCTTCATAAACGGCACAATCAGCGACCCCATGTTGACACCAACTTTCAGAGTGTTTTTTCCACCCATCAGCAAGGAAATACCACGCTCCTTCCCTGGAGAAAGTGCCTTGGGCATAACATTCAGACAGTGCATGCAACGCACACAATCCCTGCTGTCAATGACCATCTCACCATCTTTGAGCGATATTGCGCGAGTCGGGCACAGATTGATGACCTGGTTAACCAAAACGTCCATCCCACGATCCGCCACCCACGCTTTGACCTCTTCCTTCTCAATCTGGATCGCATCCTTCCATGTCCCTATGACCGCCATATCTGATCGCATGATGGCATTGGTACAATCATTTGGGCAACCAGAAAACTTCAGCTTGATTTTATAGTTCCATTCCGGACGATGAAGCGGCCCCACAAAATGCTTGAGTAATTTGAGGTGGGCCTTGAGATTGTCGTAGCAGGCATTCTCGCAACGACCCTGCCCGATGCAGGAGACCGCGGTACGCATACCGGCGCCGGCACCTCCAAGATCCCAACCGGCCTGGTTGAGTTCATCAAAGCATTCCTGGACTTTATCCTGCTCAATTCCCTGCAGCATGATGTCACCAGTCTGCCCATGCAGGGTAATCACTCCGCTACCGTACTTTTCCCATATATCGCAAAGCTCCCGCAGCATCGCTGTATTGTAGTGAAGCCCTGGTGCAGGCTGAATGCGCATGGTGTGAAATTCAGTGGCCTCCGGAAACTTGTCCTTGATCATTGAATAGCGGGTGATAACACCCGCACCATAACCATCCACCGTCACCAGACCACCTTTCCAGTACCCCATCTTGGTATTGTAGGAGTACTCAAGCTGATCCATAACCCCACGCAACATGGGTTTTTCTGTTCTTTCAGCAAGTTCCTTGAAACCGGAAATAAAACTTGGCCATGGGCCTTTTTCCAGTTCATCAAGCATTGGGGTGGGATTCAAAAACTTTCCGTTTCCATCCGAACCACCATTTTTCCCTTGCATTACTTCGCCTGAAGCAGCCTTTTGAGCGCCTTCCATTATTACCTCCTTTGATTCACAATAAATTGGGATCAGCAAACCTTTTTCGTCTCTTAAACGCAACCCGTAGGTTTCGGCAATCCCGCAATTTTACAGGCCTGCAAACCGGGCCCTTTCGGAAACAGCCCATAAAGAAATTCTGATGCGGTTTTTTTATCCATATTCTTCTCGGTTGCAATAGCCTTGGTAAGCACTTTCACTGCGGGTGCAATCTGGTACTCTTCATAATAACCTCTGAGAAAATTGACAAGATCCCAATGGGCTTGAGTCATTTCGATTTCCTCTTCCACTGCCAACACTTTCGCAATATCCTCTGTCCAGTCTTCAAGATTCACAAGATATCCATTCTCGTCTGTTTCATAACGGACACCGTTGACTTCAATTGCCATGATTTGCTCCTTTAATTAATACTAAAATTATATCAGGTTAGATTTTGTCAAGCCTTTCAAAAAAAGATATCCAAAGGGAACTGAGCCCACAAAAAGCAGAATTCGCATTCAGCCTCTATGACCAAAAATCAAAAAATAAGTTATACAGTTATTCAGTTAACAAGTTATGCATCATTTTTCAAATTCTGAAAAAATATTTTATTTTTTTGCATTCCACTGCAGGCATTATACCAAAACCATGGAGCCCTTGGCTTTAAATTCGGATGCCAAAGAAACGAACGTTTCAGCCCACGAAGGATTGCCAACAACATGCAGATGTGCAAACGATGCAAAAAGATTTCGGTAAAGCGCACCATCACACTGTCCGGTTATTCCATTTCCCCTTATAACGTCAAACTGATAGGAATAACAGGCCGGTAGCGTCACAGGCCCTGAATAATGAAACTCGTGTGCCCTGACTCGTACATCCTGTCGAAACCAGGAAGTGTCTCTCGTGCTCTTGAGATCAAGGTACCCATGCCCTACAGGATGAGGCTTAAAACCGATCTCAAAGGGTAAAATACCGGCAAGCCGATATTTTTTACCTTTATAAGTGGCATTTCGGGAAAGATAAATCAACCCCCCGCATTCAGCATAAACCGGCATGCCGGCCTCAACCCTCTCATGCACCTCTTTCAACAGCCCCTTATTTGAACTCAATACCTCAAAAAACGATTCAGGAAAGCCACCACCCAGATAAAGCGCATCAACATCGGGCAAAGAACTCGACTGAAAGGTATTGATGAACACAAGCTCTGCACCGTTGTTCCTCAATGCACTCAGATTGTCAGGATAGTAAAAACAGAACGCCGCATCTCGAAATACGCCTATCCTTACTTTTGCTCCAATGCTCTTTCCACAAGCATCCATCTTCTGCATCAGCATCGGAGGAGCCTGATAAAAAAGGGAGTGAATGGCATGTATATCACAATAATGTGCCACACGATCTGCGGCATCCCGAATGAATTTCCTTGCATTAACCGATTCTTCGACGGTTGTCAGTCCAAGATGCCGTTCAGGAATAACCAGCTCTTTATCGTATGGAATCGCACCCAAAACAGGAAGCTTGCAGTAGAGTTCAATCGCTTTCTTCTGTTTTTCTCCCTGTCGTGAACTTTTTACTTGATTTAAGACGACACCCTTAATATTCACCTTCGGTGGCATAGCCTGCAGGCCCATGACAAGCGCAGCGATTCCTCTATTCGCTGTTCTGCTGTCAACCACCAGCAACACCGGTGTATCAAGGATGTTGGCAAGTCCTGCGCTGCTGTCGGAACCATCGAGAGAGAGGCCATCATGCAATCCATGATTGCCTTCAATGAGGACAAGACTGTTGTTCTCGATACCGCTATTTCGCTGAAAAGAATCAAGGCATGCCTCTGACCCCATAAGATAGGGATCAAGATTGTAGCATTCATTTCCACCGGCCAAAGTATGCCACATAGGATCTATGTAGTCTGGCCCTTTTTTGAAGCTTCTGATGGGCAACCCCTGAGTTGCAAGACACGACAGTATACCAAGGCTCAATGTCGTCTTGCCTGCGCTCTTATGGGCCGCAGATACCATAAGACGAGGTACGTTTACCAAATCCATTGCATTTCAGACTTCCCCTCGCAGAAAAAAGTATTGTCGTTAACAACCAGCGTCAACAGACACAAGACATCCCAGAAACAACTCAACAGGAACAAAAAGCAAAACCATCTTCACGCTGAATTTACTCCTTCCGAATAAAGAAGGTATGAATATTTGACGCCTCGGTATGTGAAACAATTTCATGCCCTGTACGCTTTGTCCATGAAGACATATCATGTGCTGAAGCAGGATCAGTAGTAGTCATTTTAAGTATATCACCACTGTTCAGGGAATCAATAGCTTTTTTTGTTTTCAAAATCGGCAAAGGGCAACGCAACCCTTCACAATTCAGCTCCATGTTGCTTACCAAGTCGCACATACCTCAGAGATTTGATAACGTTTTAATCGCCCGAGTCTTTCCGAAACTTCGGAGCCTTTTGATCTGATCGCAACTTTACCGTAAAATAATTATCAGCTTCAGCGGTATCCACCATTACCCCAGCACTGTTCCAAAGAGGTTCTTCATAATCGTTCCACCCCCTCAATCCAGTCCTAAGAGAAATGGCATGTTGATAGCCAAGCAACTGCATGGTATGAACAGCAAGAACACTACGGTGTCCGGAACGACAAACCACCACAATGTCCCTGTTTCTGGCATTCACCAATTCAGGCACGGTGTCCTCATAATCCCATTCACAGGCGGCTTCCAGAATACCTCGTGGAACGTTGATTGAGCCTTTGATATGGAGTGCATCAAATTCGTAAGGTTCTCGCACATCAAGAATAAAAAGATCCGGATCCTGCTCCATCCGCACAACAAGATCCCAGGGCATAATCTCTTGAACATTATCAGACAAACAGTTCCGAACAAGTTCTCTATAATTCATAAGAGTTGGAAGGTTTTTCTCTTGCCAGTTATCCATTATCTTTCTACAACATCCTCAACCGTTGACGATGGTTTCTCCACCTTCATAAAAAAACACAACACTTCTTTTTGCAACTGTGCGGAGAGACCTCTGCATCAATTTTCTTGTAACCCGTAAAAAGCAAAAAATGACCACATCCATGGCAGCAGCAGTTAAAACCAGAATGAAAGGCATGTATGCCAAATCGAGTGTTCCCTTGTATGCAATAATTGCAAGTTTTTTTGTATCAGCGCTGCTTATTGTCACTCAATAACATTTTCCTGAAAAGAACGCGCCGTTCTATAAAATTGATGCCACCACAAAGAGGAAATAATTATATATCAATATATCCCTATACAGAGATATAAAAACAAATCAGGAGCAAAAAGAAAAATTTAGTGAATAAGGCCGCTTGCAGCAACAAGAAGTACCACTACCTGCAAAACAGCAAGTGCCGTATACACATAATTTTTTTCACGATAAAAGGTTATGGTGGCAAATGCAAGACAGGCAATTGTCGCCATAGCGAGATAAAAAATTGACAAATAGCTTACTACATCGCCCTTCAGCAAAGCCGCTGTACTCTTTAAAAATGACCAACCTGAAGGCGTATGAAGCTTTTGCTGCATTTCAGAGGCCTTGAGGTGCCAGTTCGCTGCAATGGCATCAATCGGTACAGAAAGCGGAAGCAATTGCAGGACATATACAAAATACCCGCCCACCAAAAAAGCAATACCGACATGTGACACCGTTTCCAGTACTTGAGCATAGACAAGCTGCACCTTGTCAATACCAAAGGATTTTTTTTCTTTATCCATCATATCCCAAAACCTTTTAGCAATGAACGTAATCCAGCCACAACAAGCATGATAATGACAATCATCCGCACTGACCTTGTATTCACCTTGCTCAGGAGCTTTGCTCCAATTTTTGATCCAAGCATAATCCCGCCGATTGCAGGAACTGCAATCAGGGGCACAACTGCCCCCTTGAAGATATACACCCAAGCTGCCGCAGCACCATTAATAGAAAGAACAAGACCACTTGTAGCAACAGCAACTTTCAGGGGAACCCCCATAAGCATATTAAAAACAGGAACGTTGGCCCAGCCTGCACCCATACCGAACATCCCACCGATAAAACCAATAACCATAAAGAGAAAGAGTCCGAGCGGGGTGCGGTGAATCTGCCACGATACCTCACTTTTACTGGATTCTTCATAATAGACTCCGGAGATGTGCAACATTTTTGAGAGCGCATCTGGCTCTTGACTGTCCGGAGTACCATAGACTCTTGCCCTCATCATAAGAGCGGCAATACCCATAATAGCCACTCCAAGAAGAAGCTGCACAACATTGGCCGGCATTGCAAGACCTGCCAGAGCACCAGCAATCGAACTAATTGAACCAATCAGCGCCATCGGAAGACCGAGTTTCAGATCTGCAAGACCTTTTCGCATCAGTGGCGCACCCGCAGACAGTGCACCAGAAAGGGCAACAAGCAGCCCTGCCCCACGAATAAAATCAAGATGAAAAGGGAAAAAACCACTGACGATTGGAACAAACAGCACACCGCCCCCAACTCCGGCAAGTACTGAAAAAATTCCGAGAACAAAAGAAAAAGCAAAAAGCAATATCATCCATACCCACCACGCTGTCTGCTCGGCCACATGAGGCTGAACAGCATAGACTACCTGTGGAATGGTAAAGAAAAGAACCAATGAGAGAGTCGTTACAGCACAGCTTATCAATATCTTTCTTGTGGCTGAACTCATGAGAAACAATGAAATGAATGATTAAAGAAAACCAATGGAAGAGATCAACCTGTGACTGTTTCAAAAAAAGCCACAGGCTGAAAAAGAACGCCCTACACCTTAAACAGCATCATTATTTACCTCAAATAGTAGGTTTTTTCATCGGGTCTGAACGGACGGTTCATCCAGAGAGGCCGTCGAAGACCATCTGGTCCCGGCGCCGGCCTTGTCATGGCAAGCCACTCTTTATAAATCTGGTATGACCGCGCTGTATCGACAAACACATCACCATAACGGTCATCGTCATGCGCTTTTTCGATTCGCACTTTCTGATGCCAGCAGTGCATCCCGCTAATCGGGTCCGGATGAACAGGAAATGTGATGTTCTGGTGCACACCACCGTCAGACCAGAAAATTCTTGATGAATCGGGATCGTTACTCTCATAAGGCTCAATGCTCTCCTCGACACGCATTTTCCATTTTCCGCCGCCTTCTCGCTTGATCTGCACCCTGTTGGTAGCCCAGCGATTGGCTGCAGGATCCTCTTCCCGACGCCAGCGACCAATATGGTGCGAGCAGGCAACCACACCTGGCCGGATGCCTTCAGTAACCCATACCCGATTGATGAAAAAACCTATATCAGTGTTCACCCTGACAAGGTCTCCATCCTCAAAACCAAGAGATTTTGCATCTGAAACATTCATCCACACCGGATTACGGTGAGCAATCTCGGCAAGCCATTTGGCATTGCCTGAACGAGAGTGAATCAAAACAGGAAGACGGAACGTCGGAACAAGCGCAAATTCCCCCTTGCTCCGATTCATAAGCTCCTGGTGGACATGGCTTTTGATGTACGTTGGAATGCGGTATTCAGGCCACTTCCAGTCGACCATCGTTTTGGAATAAAACTCCTGCTTGCGGGATGGCGTCGGAAAACCAATGCAATCAGCACCATCAACCTGAACACCAACTGGCTTACCATTTTTCGTTATAACGCCAGACTCCTGATGCACCGTTGAGCCCTGCATATCAGCTTGCGCAACAGGTCTTTCATTGACTTTGTAAACATTGCTTTCCACCTCGAAAGCGCCATATTTCTGCATGTATTCGAAAGGCGTCAACCCCTCGGCAGAAGCCTTTTCCGGCAGTCCAGGAACGCGCTCAAAAATATAGCGGTAATATTCATCGATAGTGATCTTTTCCCCCGGACGATAGGGGGACATACAATACTGCTTGATACCAAGGCTTCCATCCGGATCAATTCGCCAGGTCAGTTCAATCCAGAACTCATCCTCTTCCCACACCTCACCAACATTTGCCTCCCAGGTATAGCGTACAGGTTGTCCCATCTTGGCACGGGCAACCCGAAGCACCGGCTGACGGAACGCAACCCACTTTCCGGCATGAGTTTCGTAGCTTATGAGGTCATGCCGTTCGGCAGAGTGCCCCATTGGCAAGACGTAATCGGCAAAGTAAGCCGTCTCACTCCAGGTGGGCGTAAGCGCCGCATGAAGACCAATTTTTGACTCATCCTCCAGAGCCTCGATCCAGGAGAAGCCGTCAGGATAGGTCCAGACCGGATTGAAAACCCTCGTAAAATAGACATCCAGTTTGCCACGCCCCTCCTTGAGAAAATGAGGCAACAAAAAGCTCAGCTCAAAATGAGCAAGCGGATATTCGTCCGGCAACTGGAGCGTGTTCCAGAAGGTCTGTGGTTTTGGCTTGGCATGAACATCCGGGTGGAACTTGTTCCATGCGCTTGGTGACGTTCCACCAGGCGAGCCAACACTCCCCGTCAACACATTGAGAAAGTGCAGCGTGCGTGACACTGCCCAGCCTCCAAGGTTCCCACTGCTGGCGCTGCGCCATACATGCGTGGCAAACTGCGTCCCTGCTGCACCTATCTTGCGGGCAACCTCAACAATGGTTGCCGCCTTGACACCACTCTCTTGTTCGGCAAACTCAGGAGTATAGGCACTGTACTCCTTTTTCAGCGCCTCAATAAAGTGCTCAAACGTCACCGGCGTTCCCCGATAATCCTGCTGCAGGTACTCCTTCCAGTTCACCCAGTTTTCAAGATAATCCCTATTGTACAGCCCTTCATCAATAATAACCTTCGCCATGGCAAGCAGCACTGCTGGCTCACTACCCGGAAAGCTCGGCAACCAGTAGTCGGACATGCTGGCCGTGTTCGAGAGACGCGGATCAAGTACAGCAAGTTTTGCGCCTTTCATTCTGGCCTCAACAATACGCTGGGCATGAGGGTTGAAATAGTGTCCTGACTCAAGGTGAGCACTTACCAACAGCATGAATTTTGCGTTGGTATAATCAGGAGATGGGCGATCAAATCCTTCCCAGACAGCATAACCAAAACGAGCGCCTGATGAACAGACATTGGTGTGGCTGTTATGACCATCCACATTCCACGCCCTGAGTACCCACTCCATGAACCCTTCGTGGCCTGGACGGCCAACATGGTAAGAGATTTCGTTGTTGCGCCCTTCCTGTATAGCCTTGCGCATTCTTCCTGCAATATCATCAAGCACACTGTCCCAGCTTACCCGTTCCCATTTGCCACTGCCTCTTTTCCCTGAACGTTTCATGGGGTAGAGCACCCTGTCGGTATCCTCAATCTGGTTGAGTGTTGCAGGCCCCTTTGCACAATTTCTGCCGCGACTTGCCGGATGGTAAGGATTCCCTACCAACTTGCGCATCTGCATGGTCTCTTTATCAACGTACGCCAGAAGTCCACAACCCGCCTCACAATTGAAACAGGAGGTCGGAATCAACATATACTCTTTCGCCTTGCGTTCCGGCCAGCTTTTCGAATCGTACTCCACCCAATGATCCCACTGGTCGGGAGGCGGACAGTTTACTTCACTGCCATCGACGGTAGCGCGTTGCGCGGCTGGACCATCTCCTTCAGCATGAAGATCAGGAATGAGATGCAGCTTCTCTGCTATAGTTTCAATAACCGTTGGTTTATGGGTATAACTCATAGGAACTCCAGCACTTGGTTAACTTAACGGAACTGTTTGCGGGGCATGAATCCAGACTTTTTCTGTGTAGAAGACACCACAAAGTCCGAAAATGGCGGCTACAGCAAGTATGAGAGCATCGGAAACAGCGCAACACAACAGAAGAGGAATGAGATTACCCACCACAAAACTGCCAATCCAGAACTGCTTTTTCAATGAACCATGCAGGATGACTTCCGATGCACGCTCCGCATACTTTGATGGATGCTTGCCAAAAAGCTCTGAAAGCATCACAAGAAGATGCAAGGCAAACCCGCCAACAAGAGCTGCCCTTAGCACTGCAAAAAGGTCTGGAGCACTGCCAGTCATAACGCCAAGAACAAGCATTGCAGATCCACCGGCAAGAAGCGAGTTCAAAAACATGTGCAGCACAAGCATTGGACTTTGCCAGAAATCCCGCCCTTTGGCAGAGCCAAACAAAAATGCCGTATAGACTGCAGTGAGCAGGGCAAACAGCGCTCCACCCCACAGGGATATTTTTTCGAGCACAGGCAACTGCAGATATTTAGCGACTCCCCACAACGCAAGAAAAGCCCCGAATCCAGCAATGGTCAACCCACCCTTCACCAGCCATGAACCGAATTGCGGACGAAGCATCACAGAGGAAAAACGCTCAGGACGATCGAGATCCTTGACGAGAAAAACACCCGTAAGTCCCAAAAAGAGCAGCGATATCGCCCATGAAGACCATTGCATTAAATCTGAAAGAGAGTGCATCAGGAACGTCTGCAGAACAAACATCAGGAGAAACAATCCGGAAGCAACAGCCTTTGACCAGACATAGGCCGGCACCTCCCAACCCCAGACCACTCCCTTTGCAGGAATATCATAAACCTTTCTGGCTTTTGGCCTTCCGGCAATTCCTGCGGAAGGAAGAGATTTACGCGCAGGTTTCACAAATGGCTTTCCGGCAAAATGGCCAACGCCGCGAGACTGCTCACTCCAGAGATAGCCGTTGACTTCGGCAACTTCAAGCGGGTCCAGCGATGCACCATCCCCATTGATATAAAACAACTTCGGAGAGGTTCCTTTTTCCGGCTTCCGTACAACCGTCTGCTCTTTTGCCACAAGAAGAGCTATCTCACTGCGGGGATCGTCCAGATCACCCGCAACAATTGCCTGTTGAGGACAAATTGCAACACAGGCAGGCTTGAGCCCGACCTCTTTACGATGAGCACAGTAATGACACTTTGCAGAGGTATGAGTCTCAGGATCCATATAAAGCGCGCCATAAGGACAGGCCTGAGAACAGGCTTTGCAGCCAATACAGCGACGCTGGTCAAAGTCGACAATACCGTCATCCCGTCGGTGCAACGCCTCGACAGGGCAAATATCGACACATGGCGGTTCAGCACAATGGTTGCACCGGAGAACCGTAAAATATCTTCTGCTGTCGGGAAATGTCCCCTTTTCGACATATTTCACCCAAGTGCGGTTGACGCCGAGAGGCACCTGGTTTTCGGATTTGCATGCTACCGTGCATGCGTGACATCCTATACATTTTCGGGCGTCGATAACAAAACCGTAATTCATGAATAGAGTTTGCTCTAAATATTATACTACCGCTGCCGCTGCATACTTTCGGCTTTTCCCAACACTCAGGCTGCACTTGACCGATACATGACAGCTCTTTTTCATTGTCACGGTTTCGGCTCTGGAAGACAATACCTGCAAAAGCACCAATAAAGTTACTATATTGCTATATAATTGATGAGTTTTAGTTTAAGAAAAGATATGAACTCTTCAAAAAGAAATCATGGATTCACAACCATTTTTTAAGCCCGCAAAACACGTCTTAATCACCTCACAAACAGTAAAAAGCCCTGTTGAGGCTCTATCGGCATAACCTTAGGGAGCACATCAACAGGGCTTTTCAGTAAATTATCAAGGAAAAAACACGAATACTCGGCACGGAAAGCATTCAGGCAGCAGCAAGAACCCTTCCACAACAGAGGTTACAGACCATGCTCACCGTCATCCCACTTGCTTTCCTGCCATAACCAGGGTCGGAGGTGCACCAAGATGCCTTCCTGCAAGAAGAACATTCCAGTAGAGCCATTCAAAACCAAGTTTTCCCTGCCAGTTCATCTTGGTTTCATGAAGAAGAGTGAATGGCCCAAGTTTGGGCATCGGGAACTTGCCATGCAGAGGCTCTATCTTGTAGTTGAAGTCGATCAACGAGGAGGTGCCTTTGGAATAGACAATGAAACAGGTTGAGTGACCGTCGTAGATCTCCTCAGGTTTGACGCCGTGAATCTCCGACATAATATTAAAGACCACCACATCGGCCTCATAATGGGCAACCGAGCCGGCCTTTGAGGTCGGGACATTGGTGGCATCACCGATAACATAGACTCTCTCATGCTTCAATGCCTTCAGGGTGTTTTGGTGAGTCGGCACATACCCTATGCCATCATCCATGCCGGAGTTGCTGATGACAGGATCACCAATGGTGGTTGGCACAATAACCAGCATATCATAGGAGATTTTATCACCCTGTATGGATTCGATATACTTTTCCTTGCCATTCACCATATTGAGCTCAAACTTGGTCGTAATGTTAACGTTTTTCTCCTTGGCTGACTCGGTGAAAACCGCCGAAGCCTTGGGCTTCGTGAATGCACCGGACAACGGCGTCACCAGCTCGATCTGTGTCTTGTTTCGGATACCTTTCTTTTTGCAGAACCAGTCGGCAAGAAAAACAAACTCGATAGGAGCAACCGGACATTTGAAAGGAAGTTCAGCAATATTCAGCACCAGCTTCCCACCATCAAAGTCTTTCATTTTCTGTCGCAGCATGTCAGCCGCCTCAATGGTATAAAATGAGAACGCATTCTTGCCCCATGCCTCCATAAGGCCATCATTCTCCTCAGGAACAATTTTGCATCCTGTGCTGATAATGAGAAAATCGTACGAAAAAGAGTGCTTTTTGGTCTTTACCTCCCTTTTGTCAGGGTCGATATGCGTGATTTCATCGATGACAAAATCAATACCGGGAATAATATACTTTGTCCGGGGCCGCACAAGAGTACTGGACTTTTGAAGCCCAAACGGTACAAACAGCATACCCGGCTGATAGATATGCTGATTATCACGATCAATCAGCGTGATCTCCCACTCTTTCGGCAAATGCCTTCTCAGATTATTGGCGACAATCGTCCCGCCGGTACCAGCACCCAATACAACTATTTTTTTTGACATTATCCTGAACTCCTTTTCCGGAATAAGGTTAAACGATGCAATGAAAAGAAAAAAAGAAAAATCATGACAACGCAAGAGTGATCGTACCTGAGTGCATGAAACTGAGAACGTCCTGAAAAGCACGATACTGGCATTTCAGCAGAATGGAGATGCTTCAGAGAAAACAGAAGCAGGCTTGTAGTATACATCTGAATTCCTATATCTCTGTATGCCTGTACAGTTGTTAAAATATAGACAACATCAAGCTAAAATGCAAAGAATACTCTCCGGCAGAGTGCACGCATGAAAAACAATCAAGGGAAGGTGATTTTGCCTGCTGGTGGAAATGGTGTTGAACAAAACTTCCAACAGAAAAAAATGACCGTAACCTTCGACCCAGCTATCTGATTATGCTCTACCCATGCCTTTATGGCGATGAGCGACCAAGAGTTTTGCTCACTGTCTTGTTGCTTACCAGTTGATGTTGTACGTCCAGGATCTTGTGTACCGTCAAAAAAACAGTCATCTCCTGCAAGGCGGCGCCACTGTCGCCAATGGGTCTGGTAAAAAGTCTTATCTGCATAAAAAAATCTTACCGCCAAAGGCGGCATTGTTGTTGTCGGCCTGTTACGCAAGAATGTGGTATGCGGCACTACTTCCCTTGCTGCCGCTCACCACATTCTTGTAACCGCCCTCTCGCTCAAAAGCAAAGCCGGAATGAGCTGTCAACTGACTACGGGACGAAAACCAGGCGGAAGCCAATATAGCTATCACGGCTGCCGGGGAAGAGGTAGGACCGATTAGCCGACCGACAGTACCTCGCAAGGCTGAGCCAGCACCCGCCACGAAGCACGCGGTACGAACCGGTTTCAGGCCCGAGAGGGTTTTCAACAACCCCTTTTGCCTTGCATTCATCATAATACTTCTCCCCATACCAGTCGCTGCACCACTCCAACACATTGCCGTGCATGGTGTACAAGCCCCACGCATTCGGCGCAAAGCTCTTCACTGGAACGGTATTCTCTCGGTACTGCCCTTTTGGATTGTTGTTGTAGGGATAGTCACCATCATAGTTGGCTTGGGCGGTCGTCAGATTCTCGCCGGTATTGAACGGCATCGTAGTACCTGCGCGGCAGGCGTATTCCCTCTCTGCTTCTGTCGGCAACCGGTACGTTTTTCCTGTCGTTTCCGACAGCCACTTGCAATAGGCCACTGCATCGTTCCAGCTCACATGCACCACCGGATGGTTATCCTCGGATGAAGGGCGTACACTGCCCGACACGCCATAACTCGATACCTCATCAGTACGGTACACCGTGGTTTCCACAAATTTCCTGAACTCGGCAACCGTCACCGCATATTTGCTCATATAAAACTCAGTAAGTTGCACCTGATGCTGGTTTTCATCTGCTCCCCTACCAACTTCACTTTCCGGGCTCCCCATCGTAAAAAGACCAGCACGAATAACATTGAAATGCAGAAGTATCGTAGTCGTCGCGGGGCTGATAGTTGAACGCTGTGCGCTCTCTGATGGCTGATCAGGCGGGGAAAGCCTTGACGTTATTGCATCAACACATTGCTGAAATTGCGGATGTGAACCGTTATTGTTCCAATCAGTGAGATCGGCCGCATGGATATGGGTAAATCCAAATGGAGGATTCACATCATCAAGACGCACAGGAACCAGAATGCCTCTTTTGAGCGCTTCATCGGCCTCTTCCATTACCCAGTGAGAATTTATTGACCTCTGCGACCAAACGACCAGCACGCAGCGTGATTCGTCCAGTCTCTTTTTGATATAGCCACGCCATGTCTCCCCCGGCGGAATCTCCAGATCCCAGAACACGCTCCAGCCTTTTGTTTGTAACGCAGTTACAATTGGCTCAACCCGCTTCAGGTCTTTACGGGCATAGCTGACAAAAACATCGGTCATGAACTCGTCTTTTCTCTTTTTTTCTTGAAGCGGCACATCCATTGGGCTCAAGGAAATCATGCCTTTTTGCTCATATCCCCTGTCATCATAAGAGACAAGCCAGTCCTCTGGCTGTTTCATGAAGTATAACTTTTTATAATAAAAGAATAAAAGAGACAACACAATCACTGGACAAGCAGTCCCATAATCGCAGGAACACAATCACCTTTTGAAACTTGCATGCCAGAGCAGTCAGTGGCTGGAGATGGTTGATCTTGTTGCTCTCTTTGGATGAGCGGGCGGAAAAGCGTTGGTACGATGAAATAAAAAAAGCTCCGTGTGTTGGATTCACGGAGCTTGACATTGCGGGTTGCCTCGCAATGGTATATTGCTACCTTGTTGTCGCCTCTCTTTTTCGAAAAAAGCGCTCAGGCTTCTGTACCTGCGCCTTCGGCTTCCACTTCGAAATGAATCTTTACGTTGATGTCCATAAAGACTTTTGCATCGGCCTCGTATTTGCCGAGCAGCTTGATCGGGGCTTCAATGGTAATTTTCCTGCGGTCGATGTCGAACCCCTGGGCTTTCAGGGCATCAGCAATATCGGCGGAGGTCACTGTTCCAAACAGTTTGCCTGATTCACCAGCTTTGGCATACACTTTCAGTGACAGTTGCTCAATTTTCTGGGCATGTTCACGAGCGTTTTTGCGCTGCAGCTCAATCTTTTTGGCTTGCTGTTTTTTCTCTGTTTCAAGGGCTTTGAGCGTTCCTTCGGTAGCTCTTATAGCCATACCCTGCGGAATCAGGAAATTGTTGGCATAACCGTTTTTTACGGCCACAACTTCACCTGCGTCGCCAAGGGTTGTCACATCTTTTCTTAAAATGACTTTCACTGCTTAGCTTCCTTGTTCAATAGATTGCAAAATTGGTTATTTGTATTCGTCGACAACATAGGGAATAACGGCCAGGAAGCGTGCCCATTTTACTGAATGGGTAAGAAGGTTCTGCTCCTTGGCGGAAAGACCGGTGATGCGACGGGGAATTATTTTTCCCTGATCGTTAATAAATCTCTTGAGTTTCCGTTCGTCCCTGTAATCGAAAAAGACGACCTGGTTTTTCGATACTTTTTTCTTGGAGGCAAGGGCATTGCTCAACGCTTTGTTCCCCTGTCCTTTGTAACCCTGTGATGGTGTGAATTTTTGTTTCATAAGTTCATTACAAAATTTTGCTTACCCTGCCGTTTCAATCGGAACAGAGGTATTTGTATTCGTAAAGGTGACCAAGATCATTTTCATGAACCTCACCATGATGGTTATGGTGACAATCGTCCTCAATAAAGCCCTCCTCATCCTCTTCACCGTTTTTATGCCGCTTGTTGAGGAACTGGATTCTTCGTGCCTTGATTTCAACAACGGTTCTGGATGAGCCATCCTGCGCTTTCCATGTCCGGCTTTGTAATTCTCCGTCTATCAAGACTGCTGAACTTTTTTTCAGGCTGTCACGACAACTTTCAGCAAGCTTGTTCCAGGCAACAACACCGACATAACAGACCTCTTCCTGCCACTGATGATTGCTGTCCCTGAACCGTCTGTTACAGGCAACTGAAAAATTAACAACCGGTGTTCCGCCTGAATTGGTTTGCCTGAAAACAGGATCTTTGGTCAGATTGCCAGCAATGACAACACTGTTTATCTCCGGCATTTTTAATTCCGCCATGACATCTGCTCGGTTATATTCTTCAAGAAGGAATCTCTTCTCAACAGGCATGGAAATGAATCCTGACGATTATTCAACAGCGGTATCGGTTTCGACAGACTCAGTGGAGACATTGTCTTCCATGCTGCCTATGACGACACTGTATTTCTCAACTCTTTTACGCATTTCAAGAAGGGCGCTGGTGAGGTGAATAATCAGGTAGCGTAAGAGATCTTCCTCATAACGGAGCACTTTTTCAATCTCTGCAATAACGGCGGTTGCAGCGGTAAATTCGATGTGAGCGTAGTAGCCGATGGTTTTCTTTTTGATCGGATAGGCTGTCTTGCGTCTGCCGATGTCGAGAACACTGCTGATACTTCCGCCTTTTTCGGTGATAACCCTTTGCACCATCGCCATTGCTGCGGCAATGGCCTCATCCTGAAGCCCTCCGTCAATGATGAGTGTGCATTCATACAGTTTGTTTGTTTCCATAGCGCAAATGCTGATAATGTTAGGACTCCTCAGTTGCTTGTAAGATGGCGAGGGTTCGGTCTTGCGCAAACCGTCCCCACGGCTTCACGGTTGCCCGGTGAACACCATGTACAAATTTGAACGTTTAAGGTAAGTCATTTGCACCATTTTTCCAAAACATGGACAAGAAACTTCGTGACAGAAGACCCTTTAGCCAGAGAGATAAACTGGTGTGGTTTTACAGGTCACTGTTGAAATGAGCAAGAAGATGATCGACAATCATGGTTACAGAAAGATTGTTCATACAGCGGAAATGTCCTTTCGGACAATGATCCTTGCCAATATGCGAACAGGGCCTGCAATAAAGTCCTTCGACCTCAAAGAGATCGTAGGGCACATGATAGGGAAGAAAACCGAAAGCTGGGGAGGATGAGCCGAAAATCACAAAAAGCTTTTTACCAAAAGCCGAGGCCATATGCATGAGTCCGGTATCGTTGCAAAGCACGGCATCACAGCGTTCCAGAATTGCTGCAGTCTGCATGAGTGAGCAGTTGCCTGCAAGGTTGGCAACCATCGGGCGGCAGCTCTCCGGCAACCTCCTCATGATTTCCAGGGCATGAGGGATATCCTCTTTTCCCCCGAGAAGCAGCACCTGTAACCTTTTTTTTTCGAGCAAACAGGAGAGCAGTGCGGCAAAATGCTGCGGTGGATAGCGTTTGGTAAAGTGTTGTGCGCCGAAACACAGGCCGAGAGTTTTGTCTCCATTTTGAAAAAAAAGAGCGGCAAACGTTTTTTCTTCAGAAGAGGGATAGAGTTCACATCCCCGCTGATCAGCAGCTACAGAAAGCTTTTTCAAGGCATCACCATAGCGGTCTACGACGCTTCGATAGGAGACGTTGCGATTGATCTTGACGTGGATCAGCAGCCATTTTTTCCAGTTCTCTTTACGGTAATGCACAACGCGGCCTATATGCAAGGAACGGATAAATACCTGTGATCGGTAATTGTGTTGCAGGTCAATCACAAGATCATAGTTGCCTGCAGGTGGCTGTTCGGTTGTATAGATGGTTGAGAGGCGGGGGTTGGAAGCAAGAAGCGAGACAAAGTGCGGTTTTGTAAGGTAGTCGATACGCGCTTCAGGATATGCTGTAGCAAGATGCCGGAGCAGTGGTGTCGTCAGGATGATGTCACCCATGGAGCTGAGCCTTATCACCAATATCTTTTTGATGGTCAGCATGCTGCTATCAGGACCAGAATTCCCACCATGCCTTGTAGCCTGCCGGTTTTTTGCATGGCACGACCGCCTCAAGCTTCTTGATCTGCTGTTCAATGAGCTGCTGGCGCTCTTTTTTGTTTTTCAGGTCACCTTTCCGCTCGGCAATCATTTCACCAACGATCCGGTATGCCTGCAATGCCTCTTCCAAACAGCCGATCCCTTCCAGAGCTTCCGCCCTGTTGTGCACAGCCTCTATCCACTGTTTTCCTTCATCTTGATGCAGTTCACCTCTCCGGTTAAAATATCGAAGCGCAATTTCTGCTGAATGGAGGCCCTCAGCATGCTTTCCAAGCTGTAGAAGAGCGCTGGAAAGACCGGTATGGGCTATTGCATCAAACCCGTCATAATCAAACGCCTCATCTTTTGGTATCGTACGGGAAATCTCCATTGCTCGCCTGTAGCTTGCCGCCGCTTCTTCAAAGTGGCTTTGCTGACTTTGTTGTTCCCCTTCACTCAATGCCAGATAGGATTGCCCAACCTGTTTCAATGGTTTCATACGTTCTTGTATTAAAGTATAACAGATCGACGCTTACAGAACGGTGAGACTCAAAAGAGCATCAAGCTGTTTTGGAATTTCCGGCCGTCCTTTTGCATTCAATGCCGTACCGATAATTTTTGCCTTCAAAACGGGCTTATGGTCGGGTAGCCTAAAAATATCCTGGTAAAAGGCAAACTTCAACGGTGACTCCCGTCGTAAATTGAGACCAACCATAAAGGTGTCACCGGACATAAGGGGATATTTATAATCCAGTTCTGCACGTACCACCACAAGATTGACTCCCTGCCGTGTATATTCGCTGAAATCTATGCCAACATGCTTCAGATATTCATGCCTGACATGTTCAATATAGTTCTGATAGACGCTATTGTTGACAATCCCTTGCATATCGCACTCATAATCGCGCACGCTCATTTCAAAGGTAAACATATACATCGTCGTGGATAGCTTTTTGTTATCGACGAAACAAGAAAGCCCATCGATGAGATGGGCTTTCGAGGAAAAACTCGGCGACGACCTACTCTCCCGCTGTTAGGCAGTACCATCGGCTCTCCAGGGCTTAA
>Ga0364878_1010_pt1 | contig 31765 bp, 21 predicted proteins | sample SorcelJu500001C6_5_FD_206932 | JGI IMG/M metagenome (GOLD analysis project Ga0364878, IMG submission 206932) | Enriched cells from Trout Bog Lake Hypolimnion, Wisconsin, USA - BchlTB.July30.5000.01.C6 | ecosystem: Environmental > Aquatic > Freshwater > Lake > Hypolimnion/Profundal zone | place...
TTTTCCCTCATTTCTGGAGTTCATCATCTCCCCGCTTGTCGTCATGGAATTCACCGGCATGATAGAACGCTACCTCGCCAACCTGCAGCAAACGTTCAGTAAGTAGTTAGTCTGTATTATAAGGTTATTCCACTCCAGTCATGGTAAGTAGTTTGGTGATAAAATGGTGCACATCATCATGGATTTCATCCGCGTTCATACTTATCGCCACCTGTTCACGGAGTAATTGCAAAGAGGGAGTTCCATACCTTAACTGATGGAACAGGGAGTTATCGTTTTCAAACAGCAGTCGTTTTCCATCCACAACACTGAAGATGCTTGCAGTTACCTCTCTCCAGTTTTTCCCTGGTGGCAAGGTTAAATTTTCAGCAGCAAAAAATTCGTCGATTGTGCGCATGACCGGTTGTGTAAACAAATCATCATCCTGGTATGCCATCTGCTTTATAGCAGTACGTTTCCATGCTTCAGGTACAAGCAGATAGTTTTCAATATTTTTACGTTTCCACTCAAACAGTATTGGGTTGTCCGATGAAGGATGAAATGCTTCATCACTGCTGTCAAAATCAAAGAGCATAAGCCTGGAAATCTCAGGAATAATCTGTTGCACTGCGGCATAATGCTTATCCGCAGACTCTTTCATGATTTTTTTATCACCCCCATTCATCGCCTTGAAACAGAGCTTGTCCATTGCATCCTGTGCACCACATTGACCAGCCCATGCCCGCAGAATCCGTTCATCGCTTTCTCCTTCCACATATAGAATGTAAGGTGAAGCCATCAGCCTGACAATCTCTTCATTTGAAACTTCCGACATTGCCCGCAACACTTCCGGAAGAGATTCAATACGTTTTGGCTGTTGACTCATCAGAGAGATAATTTGACTGGCATCTACACCTCTGGCAAATTCCTCTGCATGCGTGGCAATCAGAAACTGTGTATTCATCATAACAGATTTCTGTTTGAAATAGTCAAGAATTTCTCGCTGCAGGTTGACGTGCAGGTGTGCATCCGGCTCGTCAAGCAGAATAGTTGTCGGCTTGTAGCCGTGAAGAAAAGCCAGCAGTGTCAGTGTTTGATGAAAACCGCTTCCTCCTGCAATAATGTCGAAGGTCTTGCCATTTTGACTATAGTCAACCTTGATAAAGACATCTTTTTGAGAATCATACTCTGGCTCAAGGATTGTTACAGAAAACCAGCGCTGAATAACCATCGCTAATTCATGCCACTCTGCTGGCAAACTCCAGATACCTCTGCTATATCCATCGAGACGTTCTGTTTCTTTGAATTTGCCATGAGTTGGACAGACAAGAAGCAGTAAGTTGCGCAGTACGCTGCCGGGCTGCCCTTTGCCTACCTGCTGGCGAATAGGGGCAACATCCAGCCATTTTTCTGTAGGTTCAAGACCTGAAAACGGAGGGACATAGGCGATTTTCGGTAAGATGTTTTCTTTTTCAAGTTCCCTGAATCTTGTCCACCCACCATCCGGTGTGGCATAGATTGTTTGTGGGGAGTGATAGCGCAGTTCAACACCGAACTCCTCAGTTTTGTCAGGAGTGATTTGCCATGCAACCACAATTTGAATAAGGATAAATTCCTGCTTCTTTTTTCCATCGATCAGAGGATACCGTCGGTCTGTTCTATTCTTCCACAGCAGGTTGAACTCCGGTACCGGCAGAGCGGTGAAGTTTGGAAGGACGATCTGTATGCCTTTGGAGCCGCGGCGGCTTGAACGGTGGAACTCATCCACGCAGTACTGCCAGATGGCAAGCGCCTGAAGTACTGTGCTTTTTCCGCTGTTATTTCTGCCGACCAGCAGATCAAAGCGGGTAAAATCGTATCTCTGTTCTTCGACATTCTTGAAATTTCGAAGCGTTAAACGGGTAATCATAAGGCAGCTCTTTTTACAGTATCAAACTATTTTTACGCAATCTTACACTATCCTGAACACTTTCATGACCTCATCGCCAAGATGGTTGATAACCTTGACGGCAATTCTTCCTGTTTCGGGTTTATCGAAGGGGCGTGAGATGTTGCTGTTCAGGGTTGCCCAGGCCTCTTCGTTGATTTCAGCTTTCAGTGTGGTTTTGAGCGCTTTGTAGGGGTCGTTTGCACCAAGAAAGTAAGCGTGACGGACAAAGAAAGACTCCATGTTGTAATCCGTATCGATAAACCAGCAGGCAATTCCTTCGGCCCCATCACTGCGCACTTCGCCGGTGTTGGGATGGAAAACATCAACACCGTTGACTTGTACCTGAACCTGGCCACTGTCGGTGTTGAGGATGTCGATATCAGGTTCGCCGAAAATCACAAAGAGGTTTCCTTTTCCAGTGTTTTTAAGATCGTCGGCCATGTGCAGGTCAGCGTTCATACGAGCCTTCAGTACGGGAATACGGCCAAGCTTGTTGAAGTCGGCAGAGTGTGCGTCGTAGTTGAAAGCGCAGGTAATCAGCACATCAAACCCTGCATCCCCAGCTTCGCGGGCAGCCGTAACAAGATCGGGACGTGAAACAGTGCCGAATTCCGGGCCGATGAAGATTGCCGCCCTTCGTTCATCTGTCCCCTTCTGTGCAATATACCGTCCTTCAGCACAAACCAAGTCACCCGGCCAGGGAGTGAGAGAGGTAAAAACAACTTTATCTTCTTTGTGTGCCTGCTGCACTCCGGAATTTCTGAGGTTTTCCAGAATCATCTGTACAAAGCTTCGTTCTTCGCCATAGTTGCCGCTCGCTTCACCAAGACTGTCGATCAGTTCGTCGTTTTCATCAACGCCAAGCACACGATGCGGGGAGATGCTCTCAACGGTAAATGGCCCGGCAACACGCACTTTCTTTTTATCGGGATAGGGTTTGTCGTAGAGGTACTCCACATCGGCTTTTGCTGCGATAGAGGCGTCAATCTGCTGCTGACGTTCGATTCGGAGTTCCCACCACGCTGCAAGAAGTTTTTTGGCTTCATCCTGCCATGTTTTGTCCGCTTCACGGGGGATTTCCCACTCCTGCCAGCTTATGTTCACCGACTTGTTGAGCTTTTCACGAAGCGGTTCAAGGAGTTGCTGAAACTTCTCCCAGATAACATCGATTTCGGCATTGTTGGCAATAGATTTCAGGGTGATGTGCGGTACTCGCTCATACACAAAGCCATGACGGATATCTCCTCTTGTCGGTTGGCTTGATGGGATAGTACCAGCGATTTCAGCTTCTTTCAGTTGCCCGTCACGAGTGTCAGCAAGCAGGTAGTAGGGATAGCGTGCGCCCATGATTCTGGCACGGGCCAGGGCGAGTGCTACGCGGGATGTGTCGATGGTTATCCAGCGGCGACCCCACTGTTCGGCAACGTAAGCTGTTGTGCCGGAGCCGCAGGTCGGGTCGAGCACGAGGTCGCCTGGGTCGGTGACCATCAGTAAGCAACGAGCAATTATTTTTTCATTTGTCTCTACGACATAGCGCATGTCGTAAATCTTACCAGCTGTATCTTCCCAGTAATTGGTTCTTTCTACGCCCCAATTGTCATCAAGAAAGTATTTGTAGGCCAGTGTCTCACTTGTTCGGAGCAAACGATTGGCACGAAGAAGGCGACTCATCTCATCAGGATCACCTCTCCAACAATGGCGTGGACCTGCTACTAACGATTCCCCACGATAATTAAAGATGAAATCTCGGCCCTCAATTTTACCACCATCTCGAACTTTGTCTGCACGAAACACACTTGCTCCCTCGGGCAAAGGGATTTCGGATCTTTTTTCTTCTGTTGTCAGTGTACGTTCTTTCCCATCAGGCATAATAAGCCATAATGCAAGCTTTTTTGGGTCTTCTGTTGAACCATCGGCCATTGTGCGTTCGCGAAATAGCTTATTCACTTTTAGTTGTTCACTATTTTTTGCAAACCACAAAATGTAATTGAAACTATTTTTTATCGTTCGAGTTTCTGGAGATGCTTTTTTATATGCAATAGTTGCGATGGCATTTTCATCACCAAAAACTTCATCTAATAATGCTCTGACACGATGGACGTTCTCGTTTGAAATTTGGACGAATATTGAGCCAGTGGTAGACAACAAATCGCGAGTTAGTAAAAAGCGATCGCGAATATAGGTTAAGTAGGAGTGGATACCTTCTCGCCAGGTGTCACGGAAAGCTTTTACTTGTTCCGGTTCCCTTGTAATGTATTCGGCACTTTCGCCTTGCGACTCGCGGCTGGTGGTTGACCACTGGAAGTTGCTGTTGAATTTTATGCCGTAGGGTGGATCAAGATAGATGCACTGGACTTTGCCCCGCAAACCTTCCCGTTCACCAAGGCTTGCCATCACCTGCAGGCTGTCGCCGAGGATCATGCGATTTGCCCAGTGGGCATCGTGCTGGTAGAACTCTGTTCTAGCATTTTCATCCGGCAAGCCGTTGAAGTCGGCAAACATGTCAATCTGGGATTCGGCAGCTTTTGCGTCAGCTTTGCTTCGACGCAACAGGTCATCTATCAGCACCTTGGGATGTACCTTTTCCTGGATATAGAGTGGTGGAGCCTGTACCACAAGGTCAGACCAGTCCTGCTCATCCTTGCCGCGCCAGACAAGTTGAGGATCAAGATCCCTGTTACGTCGGTTATAGGCAACACGGACAGGATTTTGTTCATCCTTTTCCATGACCGATTGATGTTCCGCAGTTGGTATATTTTTGCGTGTTGCCTCGTCGTGTCTGAGGGTTTCCACTTCTAAAAGGGTCAGTTGCTTTTTAGCCATGGTTTTTATTCAGTGTCTCAGTTTTCCTTTATTATATCCCAGCGAATGAAGCCTGTTCAATCATGGAATTAAACTTACGCTCAACCTTTGCCTTGAACTCTGCTTCGAGCTGATAGATTTCGGTGAACTCCGCAAAGGCCCATCGGCCATACCTGCCAATATTGTTGACTCCGGGAATCCAGTAGGTATCCATGGTTGATTTCTTCTCCTTGGCATCCTCCCGCCGGTATCCCTTTATCTCCACAATAAGGTGCAGCAGATCATCATCCCCATTGCCATCATCGATCAGCACAATAAAGTCCGGAATATACCGGCGCATTTCCGAACCATAGCGGTAGGGGACTTCCAAGCCAAGGTTGTGGTTTTTAACGTATGCTTTTACTTGTGGATGCAATTCGGCAACCCGACAGAATTCCGCTTCCCAGTCGCTGTCAAGAATAATCCAGTTGATGTGGCAGCGGCGGGCATCAGTTTTCCATCGATCAAGTTTTGATGTGTTGAAATTGACATGAATGGTCGATCCAGTTGGGTTATAGGGATCAAGCACCGCCTTGATGGGACGTTTGCCAATCTCCGCGCGGGTAATTGCCGCTGTAATCCGGTTACAGGCAATGTCCGCAAGTTCCTGATACATAAGTTGTGCCGGATAGGTTCCTCCTTTGCAGGTCAGACAGCTATCGAGCCACTGTTTAGTGATTCGCTTGAGTGGTCCGAACAAGTACAGCTTAGGCTCTTCACCAGAGTCGCGCCACTTGCTGTAGAGCAGCCGCTTGGTGATATTGAAAAGCAGGGTGGAGCGGCGTAATCCACCGAGATGCTCAAGGCTCAGATCGACGGATTCGCCAATAATGCCCGAATTCTGCGTAATCGAAGGCCCTACCAGATCAGGTGTAAGCTCAAGTATGGAGTCGTCCGTGAATTCCGCTGTAAGGTTTTCTTCTGGAAGTTCAACGCGATATCCTGAGACCCTCGGAAAACTGATTTCAAGGTGATCACGATCCGGTCGAATGGCTTTAACCTGTATGGTTTCGCGGGGAGGTTGAGGTGGCGCAATAACAGGCTTGGCTGTAAAGTCAAAAGGAATACCCAGCACATCGGCATATTCTACCACGAAAAGCCCCTCTTCATTAAGGTCGTATGATTGTCGGCGCAGAGCGCGGCCAATAACCTGCTCACAGAGAAGCTGTGTCCCGAAAGCACGCACACCAAGAACATGGGTAACCGTATTGGCATCCCACCCTTCGGTCAGCATGGAGACCGATACAACGCAGCGGATCGATTGACCAAGTCGCCCTTTTTTACCTATCGTATTCATGACTTCTCTCAGCAACTCCTGATCAGTAAGGTTTTCAGCCTGACGACGATCACCGGTTCTTTCAACAGTTTCACGACGAAACCGTTCAATTTCATCGCCGGCCATCTCCCTGAAGTTTTTATCGAGCGCTTCGCCGGATTCAAGCTGCTTGCTGTCAATTAAAAGGGTTCGGGGCTGGCCAATTGCTTCTCCATGATCATTGAAATTTCTGAAAAGCTCGAGTCGCCCATTTTCAAGCTGTTTTGATCCATCAGCCTGTTCACGGTAAAACCCGGAAATGTAATCGTAAATAAGTTTCGATGTTGAGGTGTTGTTGCACACCACAATAAAACATGGCGGCACACTCATGCCGTGCTCTTCCCATAAATAATATGTTGTAATGTAGTGGCCATAAAGCGCCTCAAGGGCGGTCTGTAGTTCAACGGGAATGCTGAGCGGGTCAAGTGTATTGGCCTTGCCTCTGCCTTTTTTTGGCATTTTGCTTCGAATATGCTCCCAGAGGTTCCGAAATTTCGGCATCTCGCCGCCCGGAATATTATCAGCTACGGGTACACGGGGAAGCTTTACAATCCCGCACTCAATGGAATCCATCAGTGAAAAGTCGCTCATGGTCCATGGAAAAAGGGTTCCTTCGGCATACCCTGAACCACTCAGAAAGAAAGGTGTTGCCGAGAGGTCGAGCACCCTGGTCACGCCAAGTTTGCGATTGACGGTTTCTATGCCTGAAATCCACAAACGGGCCGCTTCATTGTTCTCTTCAGCTTCTTTTTTTTCCTCACCTTTCAGATTCTCTTCACTTTCAGGATTTGGCTTTTCACGGTAACAATGGTGCGCCTCATCATTGATGACCATAATATTTTTTACTCCCATAAGCTCAGGCATGACCCGCTGAAGCATTTGACCTTCGGTTTCGAGCGTGTTCAGTACCTCTCCCCGTCCCTGCAGCAGCGAACGCCCACCCTTCGACAGCTCAAGCCGTTCGCGCAGTTTAAAGCTGTGGTAGTTGGTAATGACAATTTTTACCCGTTCGATATCCCCCAGCATGTCATTCGGGACAAGTTCACGGCTTTTATAGTAGCTGTCCGGGTCGTTTGGCTGAAGGACCCGTAATCGGTCGCGAATGGTCAGGCCGGGCGTCACAATCAGAACCCCCCTGGTAAATCTTTTACTCTGTGGTCTTCTTGCCGCATTGACAGCCTGCCAGGCAATCAGCATGGCCATCACCGTGGTTTTGCCCGCTCCGGTCGCAAGCTTCAGAGCCAGACGCATGATTTCCGGATTGGCATTATGATTTGCATTTTCCAGATGATCCAGAAATCCTTTACCCGCTTTACCTGCGTTTGGAGCTACCTCAGTAAGCCAGACAGCGGTTTCAACGGCCTCGATCTGGCAAAAGAAGGGCCGGATACTGCTGAAGGGATGATGCCTCCAGTGCTGAAGCAGTCGGGCAGTTTCAGGAGTTACCTGCCAGGTGTTCGGGTTTGGCAAAGAACGCCATTTGCCAACCTCATGCCTGACAGCATTGATAAGAGAGGTCTGCTCATACTGCTGTGCTTCAGTTGAAAGCCCTTTGCCTTCGTCAAAAACAAGTTGCTGTTGCTCAGTTAACCCTCTCCGTTTTTTCGGCTTGGGAATCGGCGTAATGAACTCAGCCCGACGACGGTTCTCAATAATCCGCTGTGTAGGCTGCCCTTCGTCATCAAGCTCCCAGTGCCTGACAGGATAATTGTAAGGAGAGTTGAGTATCGGGTGCTCAAAAAAAGGATTACTCATAGTTCAATGGTTACCGAACCATTCAGCAGGTTTTAAGATAAGTAAATATAAGAGTTTCGATATTATTACCTCAAAGCGCGGTGCATTAATTATCCATTCAAATGCGGATATATTGAGACATTCTGCAAGTGCTGATTGTTATCTGGTGGTCATGAAACTATTTCATGCTCTTTTATTATTTTCTCATTGGTAAGCCTGAAGAGCAGTTGTCCTGCTTGATGATTTTTTTTCTGTTGTAGATGTTGTGAATGTATTGCCAATAGTTTGAATGAAAATTCTTGAATATACAGGCCTAGATGTCTCCAGTGTCAAGGCAGGCTATCGTAAGGTAACCGATGCCCTTGCACGCAATGATTTCCGCGCGGCGCAGGTTAAAAAACTTGTCAACCTCACTCATGGCAAGTTCTATCGCGCAAAGCTCGATGATGCCGACCGGCTGCTCTTTACGCTGGTTCGCCATGGCGATGAAGTGTGTGCTTTGATGCTTGAGGTTATTGCCAGCCATAATTACGACAAGTCGCGTTTTTTGCGGGGTGCACTCATTGACGAATCTAAAATTCCCGATGTCGACCTCGGTGAAGCTGTAAAAGATGCTGAGCATTTACGCTATCTGCATCCTGAGCATATTGCGATTCACCTGCTCGACAAGCCTATCTCTTTTGATGATACCCAGGAGATGATCTACCGTCAGCAGCCTCCCCTGATTATTGTCGGAAGTGCCGGCAGCGGCAAGACAGCCTTGACTCTTGAGAAGCTGAAACATGCCGAAGGGGAGGTGCTCTACGTTACTCACTCGGTCTATCTGGCACAGAATGCGCGAAACCTCTACTACGCTCATGGTTTTGAGCACACCGGGCAGGAAGCCAACTTTCTTTCCTACCGGGAGTTTGTTGAATCGATTCGTGTTCCTGCCGGTCGTGAAGCCACCTGGCGCGATTTTTCAAGATGGTTTGCCAGAATGCAGAACTCGTTTAAAGGCATCGACGCGCATCAGGCATTCGAGGAGATCCGCGGGGTGCTTACTGCAGGCGACGCAGGGATTCTCACGCGGGAGGAGTACGCTCAGCTTGGTATTCGTCAATCAATCTTTGGCGAAAATCAGCGAGAGAAGCTCTATGAACTCTTCGGGAAATATCGTCAGTGGCTTGCTGAAGAGGGATTGTTCGACTTGAACATTGTTGTTCATGACAGTGTGGCAGCACCCCGATATGATTTTGTTGTTATTGACGAGGTCCAGGATCTCACCATCGCACAGCTCTCACTTGTGCTTAAGACGCTTAAAAAGAAGGGGAACTTTCTGCTTTGCGGTGATTCAAACCAGATTGTTCATCCTAACTTCTTCTCATGGAGTCAGGTAAAAACTCTTTTCTGGAATGACCCGAACCTTGCCGGTCAGCAGCAGATGAGTGTGCTCACCGCTAATTTCCGTAATGGAACGGAAGCTACCCGTATTGCCAATCAACTGCTTAAAATCAAACAGCGTCGTTTTGGCTCTATCGACAAGGAGAGCAATTTTCTTGTGCAGGCAGTTGGCGCAGAGGCAGGGAAGGTGGCACTGATGGCTGATAATGATGCTGTAAAACGTGAACTCGATAAAAAGACAAAACAATCAACCCGCTTTGCCGTGCTTGTCATGCGCGATGAAGACAAGCAGGATGCCCGGAAATATTTTTCATCACCCTTGTTGTTCTCGATACATGAAGCCAAGGGGCTGGAATATGAAAATATTGTGCTTTACCGGTTTGTTTCCGGTCATCGGAGAGAGTTTAACGAAATCGTCGACGGTGTTGGCAAAGATGATCTCGCTGTTGAAAATCTTGATTATCGTCGGGCAAAAGACAAGAGCGACAAGTCCCTTGAAGTCTACAAGTTTTTTGTCAATGCGATCTATGTTGCACTGACCAGAGCGATAAAAAATCTTTATATCATTGAATCCGATACAGGGCACCGGCTTTTCAGCCTGCTTGACCTGGAGGTTGATGGAAAAGTGAACGTCGAAGCAGTGCAGTCATCACTTGAGGAGTGGCAGAAAGAGGCCAGAAAGCTTGAACTGCAGGGTAAGCAGGAGCAGGCAGAGGCTATTCGCCGGACTATTCTCAAGCAGTCTCCGCCACCCTGGCCGGTTATTGATGAAGTCCATGTACGGGAGGCGCTCCTTAAGGTATTCCGTGACAAGGTGCCTGGCAATAAGCAGAAACAGCAGCTTTACGAATATGCCACATATCATGACGAGCCTTTTCTGGCTGAACGGCTCATTGAGGATGCTCAATTTGAATCGAAAAAAAGTTTCAATGAACAGCTCGAAACACTTGGACGGAAAAGTTATCTGCCCTACTTCAGTCAGCAGATCAGGAACATTCTGAAACAATGTGATCAGTATGGCATCGATCACCGGCTTCCAATGAACCAGACGCCACTGATGGCTGCTGCTGCTTCCGGCAATATTCCTTTAACCGAAGCGCTGCTTGAACGGGGTGCGAACCCGGAGAAAGTCGACCAGTATGGATTCAATGCCCTGCACTGGGCAATGCGTAGAGCATTCCACAGCCATGAATATGCCCGTTCACATTTTGCGGTACTCTATGAACTGCTTGCTCCAACGTGCGTTGACGTCAATACCGGTGATCGTCTTGTGCGCCTTGACCGCCATCTTTCTGAATACTTTCTTTTTCAGACGCTCTGGGTACTCTTTAAATCCCGTTTCACCCACCGCCTGCGGAACTCTTACGGAGCATTTGATACAAAAGTCATTCTTGAAGCATGGACGAATATGCCGGCCAATGTCGTATATCCTGAACGCAACAGACGGCAGTATCTCTCAGGAGTTCTGGCCCGCAACGAAGTTGAGCGCGACTATGCATACAACCGGGCGTTGTTTGTGCGCATGACACAAGGGTGGTATCAATTCAATCCGAAACTCTCAGTACGCTCCATTGACCCCGAAAACAACCATGGATGGGTACCTGTTTATCAGGCATTAAATCTTCCGCTGATTTACGAGTTCTCGGATGAGCAGAACTTCCTGCAGGTAGAAAAATACTTTACGATGGCCGGAATGCCGAAACCAGCCTCTCCGGTTTCCGCCGAACAGGCCATGGCCCGCATGAAAGAATATCAAATAAGGCGTTCTCCACACTGGGAAATGGTGAAAAAGATAGGCAGTGAACTTAATAAACAATCATTCAAGGAGCTTCAGGAGAGCAAGCGTCTACAAGTTGAAAAGCGTAAGCGGCTTGAAGAAGAAATACGCTTTCGGAAAGAGGAAATACAGAGGATAAGAGAGAAACAGGAAAGCGAAAGAGATCAGTTATCATTAAATTTTTAACGTCATTACTCTTCTTATGAAACAATTTCTACACAGGAATCCTGAAATCGGAGCAAAAAAAACAGTTGTTTCCGAACCACTCAAATCTGACATTTTTCATTCCTCGCCAGCCGTTGCTTACGGAGCAATGGCTGTCGGTGCTCTGGCCATCGGCGCCCTCGCGATCGGTACTCTGGCCATTGGAAAACTTGTTCTCGGCAAACTTTCCATCGGCCATGCCCGCATCAAAAAACTCGAAATAGAAGAACTGACCATCGGTCATGAGGGAGCAGCCAAGCAGGCCAGGCAGGGACATTGTTAAGTAGCATCAGAAGTTAAAAAACAATTCTATATTGCTTTCACTCATTGATGCTGGTAATCCTGAACCCAAGCTATCTTAGTTTTTCTAGAAGAAAGCAATTGAAACTATACGATATGAATGTCGTCCCCGAATCTTTACTGCTTGATGATTTGTTTGCACCTTACAGGCAAATGCTGGGTGCTGATTATGATGGGTACAGAAATCACTGTTTGCGTGTTTTCAACTTTTGCTGCGCACTTGCGGGAAAAAGTGCAGATACCGATAAAATAGCAGTTGCTGCTTTCTTTCATGATATCGGGATATGGAGCGATAACACCTTTGACTACATCCGTCCCTCCCAATTGCTTGCCCGTCGTTATCTTGAGAAAGCAAACAGGGATGCCTGGTGTGATGAAATAGAGTCAATGATCGGCGAGCATCACAAAGTTTCACCGTATAAACCGAATCCCTCATGGCTCGTTGAACCATTCAGAAAAGCTGACTGGATAGATCTTTCAGGCGGTCTCCTTCGGTTTCATTTGCCGGATGATTTTGTCACAAATGTGATTCTTGCGTTTCCCAACGCAGGATTCCATAAAAAGCTTGTTGCGCTGACTGCAGAGCGATTTAAAACTCATCCCTTCAATCCTTTACCAATGATGAAACTGTAGTCCTGAAACACGAGTGGAGTGCTGAGAAACGGTATTGCTTCGGACGTTAAGGTTGTTCCGGATATGCGGCCCCTATTCGGGATCGTAGTTTAATACCGGTGCAAGCCATTTTTCTGCTTCCGTGATCTTCATTCCTTTGCGCATTGCGTAATCTTCAACCTGATCCCTGCAGATTTTACCGAGGATGAAGTACTTTGCCGCCGGATGAGCGAAATAGAGGCCGCTGACCGAGGCGGCAGGGTTCATGGCAAAAGTTTCTGTCAGCGTGATGCCAGTGCTGGTTTCGGCGTTCAGTAACGTGAAAAGTTCCGCTTTCTCTGTGTGGTCAGGGCAGGATGGATAGCCGGAAGCAGGGCGGATTCCCTGGTACTTTTCCGCAAGCAGCTCTTCGCTCCTGAGGGTTTCAGCAGGTGCATACCCCCAGAGTTCACGTCGCACTTTTTCATGAAGCACCTCGGCAAAGGCTTCAGCAAGGCGGTCAGCAAGTGCCTGCGACATAATGCGGTGGTAATCGTCCTGCTCGTCGCTGAACTCTTTGAGCAGTATTTCAATACCAAGTCCTGCAGTAACGGCAAATCCACCGATGTAGTCTTTCAGTCCACTTTCCCTGGAAGCAATAAAATCTGAAAGGGCAAGATTCGGTTCACCTGCTTCTTTTTCCTGCTGCTGGCGAAGGGTGTGCAGAGTCATGAGCACGGCTGTACGGCTCTCGTCGGCATAGACCTCAATATCGTCACCTGTGCTGTTGGCTGGGAAGATACCTGCAACTCCCTTCAGACCAAGCAAGCTTTCCTTTTCAATTCTGTCGAGAAGGAGGTTTGCATCTTCAAACAGCTTTTTTGCCTCTACGCCATATTCTGGATGGTCAAAAATCTGCGGGTACCGTCCTCCGTGCAGCTCCCAGGCCATGAAAAAGGGTGTCCAGTCAATATAGGGGCGCAGTGCACCGACGGTAACATTTTCAAGCAGGGTAATTCCTGGTTTGAGGGGTGTGTACACGGTTGTATCGTCCCATTGCAGCAAAGGATGGTTACGGCGTGCATCCGCAAGCGGCAGGTACTTTTTAGTGGTTGTTCGTGAGGCATGACTCTCTCTCAGTCCAGCCTGTTCTTTTTTAAGCTGGGTGATGTACTCAGGGCTGAGCGCGGGATTAAGGAGACTGTTCACGACCGGTACACTTCGGGATGCATCGAGTACCTGCACGACTGCACCTGAATAGACCGGGGCAATCTTTACTGCGGTATGTATTCTTGATGTTGTTGCACCTCCTATCAGGAGCGGGATGGTCATGCCGAGTCGTTCCATTTCGCTGGCCACATAGACCATTTCGTCCAGTGAAGGGGTGATAAGTCCGCTCAGTCCAATCAGGTCAGCTTTTTCACGTACAGCCGCTTCAAGAATCTTTTCGCAGGGCATCATGACGCCGATATCAACGACATCATAGTTGTTGCAGGCCAGCACCACAGCGACAATATTTTTGCCGATATCGTGAACGTCACCTTTAACTGTTGCAAGCAGTACTTTTGCAGCAGCACGGGTATCCTTGTTCAGCGCCTTTTCTGCTTCGATGAAAGGAAGAAGACAGGCAACAGAGCGTTTCATGACGCGGGCGCTTTTAACAACCTGAGGCAGAAACATTTTCCCTTCAGCAAAGAGGTCGCCGATTGCGTTCATGCCGTTCATCAGCGGTCCTTCAATAACCTGGAGCGGGCTCGGGTAAAGCTTGCGGGCCTCTTCGGTATCCTCCTCGATATATTCAACTATGCCTTTGATCAGTGCGTGGCGCAGCCGTTCCTCAACGGGAGCACTCCGCCATTCTGCTGTTTTTGCTTCAGTTTTTTCCCCGCCATCGGTTAATGTTTCGGCAAAGCTTACCAGTCGTTCTGTCGCGTCGGGACGGCGGTTGAGAAGCACATCTTCAACCCGGACAAGCAGTTCAGGATCTATATCTTCGTAAATAGCAAGCTGTCCGGCATTGACAATGCCCATGTCAAGTCCGGCACGAATTGCGTGATAAAGAAACGCAGCATGCATGGCCTCCCGTACCGGTTCGTTGCCACGGAAAGAGAAGGAGACGTTGCTGATACCTCCCGAAATTTTTGCATAGGGAAGGTTTTCCTTGATCCAGCGTACCGTCTGAATAAAATCGACGGCATAGTTGTTGTGTTCATCAATGCCGGTTGCAACGGTCAGAACGTTTGGATCGAAAATAATATCTTCGGGAGGAAAGCCTACCTGAAGAGTAAGAATATCATAGGCGCGTTTGCAGATGGCAATGCGTCGTTCATAACTGTCGGCCTGTCCCTCTTCGTCGAATGCCATGACAACGGTGGCGGCACCGTATTGCAGGACTTTGTGTGCCCGTTCCCTGAAGAGCTCTTCCCCCTCCTTGAGACTGATGGAATTGACAATGCTTTTTCCCTGCACGCACTGCAGGCCGTTTTCAATAACTGACCATTTCGAGCTGTCGATCATAAGCGGGACACGGGAGATATCCGGTTCTGAACCAATCAGGTTGAGGAACTCTTTCATCACCTTTTCGGAGTCGAGCATGCCCTCATCGACATTGATATCAATCACCTGGGCACCACTTTCAACCTGCTGACGGGCAATGGAAAGTGCTTCATCGTAGTTACCCTCCTTGATGAGGCGGGCAAATTTTTTCGATCCGGTAACATTGGTGCGCTCGCCGATATTGATAAAGCCTGTCGTGCTGTTGACACGCAGGGGTTCAAGACCGGAGAGCAGCAGCTCATGGTGTTGTTCAGGGCGCAGGCGAGGCTTCAGCATTCTGACCGCTTCGGCAATGGCTTTGATATGCTGTGGAGTTGTTCCGCAGCAACCCCCGACAATATTGACAAGCCCTGAGGTTGCAAAGTCTGCGATCTGTCCGGCCATATACTCCGGTGAGTCGTCATACTCTCCGAATTCGTTCGGCAGACCTGCATTTGGATAGACGCTCACATAGCTTTCAGCAATTCCAGCAAGTGCTGCAATGAACGGGCGCATCTGTTTCGATCCAAGTGCGCAGTTCAGACCTACCGAGAGCAGATCAGGCATGTGGGCTATGGAGATCCAGAATGCCTCGGTAGTCTGGCCAGAGAGGGTTCGTCCGCTGGCATCGACAACGGTTCCCGACACCATCACAGGGATGCGAAGCCCTGTGCGGTTGAAAAACTCTTCAATAGAAAAAAGCGCTGCCTTGCAGTTGAGTGTATCAAAGACGGTTTCAACAAGCAGGAGGTCAACGCCACCCTCCATCAGTCCTTCAAGCTGTTGGGCATAGTTATCGACAACCTCCTTGAAGCTGACAGCTCGGAAACCGGGATTATTGACATCGGGAGAGAGCGACAGGGTTTTGTTGGTCGGACCTATAGAACCAGCCACAAAACGCGGTTTATCAGGTGTTCGTGCAGTATACTCGTCGGCCGCCTTTCTTGCCAGTCGGGCAGCTTCAACGTTCAGCTCTTTAACGAGATTTGAGGCATTGTAGTCTGCCTGTGAAATCGGGTTTGCATTGAAGGTGTTGGTTTCGATGATATCCGAGCCCGCTTCAAGAAAGTCACAGTGGAGTGCATAAATGATGTCAGGGCGCGTCAGAACAAGGATATCATTGTTCCCCATAAGAGGATGCGAATGGTCGGCAAACCGTGTGCCCCGGTAGTCTTTTTCCTGTAATTTATGGCGCTGGATCATGGTGCCCATTGCACCGTCCAGCACAAGGATGCGCTGTTCGAGCAGATGTAAAAGTGAGTCTTTCATTCGTTATGCGGCAACTGCGGTTAAAAAAAAGAATATACGATTAAGTCAGTAATTACTTCTGTTCAGGCATTTTCTCTTTAAGCCATGAACGGATCAGTTCAATACCGCTGTCGGAGATCTGGTGTGCTACAGGGTATTCACGATAGGTCAGATCATCAACGTTTTGCTGCAGCCATTCATCTGCCGAACGTCCCTTTGCAATCGGCAGGATATCATCATAAAGTCCGTGCATCACAAGAAAGGGCAGCTTCCTCAGTAAAGATTTTGCCGTATCAATCGGCAGTGATTTTTCAGGAAGCTGTCCGCTCAGTGCAATAACGCCATGGAGCAGTTCCGGGGCATTAAACGCTGAAAGATAGCTCATGACTGCTCCCTGGCTGAACCCCATGAGAAAAACCTTGTTTCCTGCAGGACGATACTCACTGATCAGCTCCCCGATAAAATGGATAAAATGCTCAAGCGCATGTTGTGCAGCTTTGTAATCGACAGTGATTCCGCCAGGGGTAAACTCAAGGGGAAACCAGCCGTACATGCCGACATCCATAGTCAGGGGTGCCCTGGGACTGATGTAGCGAAATTCGGGCAGCAGTGCGGGTGCGATTTGAATAAGGTCTTTTTCGTTACTGCCGTATCCGTGGAGCATGATCAGGAGCGGGGCATCCTCAGGGTTTGCAGGTGCAAGTTCCAGACTGGTGAGAGAAAAATTGTTACGTCGCTTCATAAATTTAAAATGGGTTACAGTTGATGCGTGTTTATGATCCGGGTAATGAAGCCACCGCCGAGCACCTCGCTGTCGCGGTAAAAGACCGCTGCCTGACCGGTCGATACTGCATTCTTTGGAGAACCGAACGATACGGTTGCTGAGTTGTCATCGAGAGGTTCAAGAGTGCAGGAAGTTTCCTTGTCACGATAGCGGATTTTTCCACTGGCCTCTATTGGGGAGGTCAGGCGTTCCAGGCCAATCAGGTTAAGTCCGGAAGCAATAAGTTTCATGCATTCCAGGGAGGACTTTTTTCCTACATGGATCCGGTTGCGTTCTGTGTCGAGAGCTGTCACATACAGAGGTTCTTTGGCTGCAATGCCAAGCCCGCGGCGTTGGCCGATGGTATAGAAGGGATACCCGCGGTGTTTGCCGATAACCCTGCCGGTGTCATCTACAATATCCCCATTAGCAACTTTTGCAGCAAGACCGGGAATAGCACCGGCAAGGTAACTGCAGTAATCGTCCTGCGGAACAAAGCATATCTCCTGACTTTCTTTTTTTTCAGCGGCTCTGACGCCGAAAGAATGGGCCAGTTTACGGACTTCCGGTTTGGTGAGCTGCCCGAGAGGAAAGAGGGTTTTTGCCAGGTCGCTCTGCGACAGCATCCACAGAAAATAGCTCTGGTCTTTTTCAGGATCCACCCCTTTAAAGAGCCGGTATCTGCCGTTGCTGAAAGCTGTGGCTGCAAAATGGCCGGTTGCGACAAATTCTGCATCAAGCAGCTTCAATCCCTCAAAAAGGCCGAACCATTTGATTTTTTTATTGCAGACCATACAGGGGTTCGGCGTCCGTCCGCCAAGATAGTCATCATGAAAATAGTGAATCACATCATCCCTGAATTTACTGCTCAGGTTCAGGGTAAACACCGGAATCTGATAATCCGGATGGTCGCTGATAACAAGCGGTGATGGCTTAAGGGAAGGGCTTTCGTCAAGAGAGTCGAGTACTCTGATGTTTAGACCCGTAACTGCATAGCCTTGTTCAACGAGAAGACATGCAGAAACGGCAGAATCAACTCCACCTGAAATACCGACCACAACTTTTTGTTTCGTCTTCATAAGTTAACTGAGTTTATAGCCTGGGCCACCGCCTCCTTCAGGGGGTGTCCATGTGATTATTCCGTAGGGATCGATGGTTTCGCATGTTTTGCAGTGCAGGCAGTTCGATGCGTTAAGTTTAAGTGTTGAGGGTGGATCGCCTGTTATTTCGTAGACCTGCGCAGGACAAAAGTGCTGGCATGGATTGGCGAACTCGGTAGTGCATTTTTGCAGGCATATCTCCTTGATATCTTCAGGTTTTAAGAGCAGGTGGCATGGCTGATTCTCTTCATGCATGGTTCCCGACCGGTAGAGGTTCTCTGATTTGCTGAAAGTAAGGCTGCCGTCGGGGGCAAAAGCTTCTCTATCAGCAACAGAAAGTGCTATTCTGGGTGGGGTTGATCTCTTTGTCTTATCGCGGCGATCCCCAAAACCCTCAGCGATTGAGAAACCAGGAAATTTAAGCTGAAGTCCTGCCTGAACCAAGCCGTAATAGAGTCCGTGATCGAAAGCTTTACGATAGTTTCTGGCAGCGTACAGTTCTTCGTAAGCCCATGAATTTCTGAACCGTTCGCTGTAGGTTTTCAGTTGATCGGTGGAAAAATCATCATGCAGGAGCGATTCAAAGAGGGTTTCAGCTGCCAGAATTCCGGATTTCATCGCCAGGTGTAGCCCTTTGTGGCGTTGCATGTTGACCATTCCTGCCGATTCACCGGTGACAAGATATCCCGGACCATACAGAGAGGGCATGGCATCAGCCCCTCCGGAGGTTATTGTTCTGGCTCCGGATTCAATCATGCTTCCTCCTTCAAGGATTTTGGCAAGCATCGGGTGCTGTTTAAAGCGCTGAAGATTGAGATGCGGATCGCAAACTGGCGAAGCGGGTTCCAGTGCAGTGATAAACCCGATAGAGAGCAGTGTAGAAGACAAGGCATAGAGCCATCCTCCGCCATAGATATCCGACGAAAGAGGATAGCCGAACATCTGGTGAACCTCTCCGGTGCCGAGGCGGCCTGCCGGTATCCGCCATGTCTCTTTCATTCCGGTTTCGTATCGTTGCGTGTTTGTTTGAATGCTCTTTGGAAAGTGTTCGCAGACTTTTCTGAAGAACGAGCCGTCAGAACCTTCCCCGATGACGACAGTTTTTGTTTTAAGTAAAAGCCCGGGTTCAAAGTTGTTTTTTTTCTGACCATTTCTATCGAGCCCCTTATCATCAGTCAGAATACCGGCAAGCCTGTCGTTTTCGACAAATGGGAGAACGGCTGCAGTATTTTCGAAGAGCTGAATACCCTCTTTTTCTGCCTCACTGGCCATCCATGAGCCGATGCGGGAGAGCGAAACGAGCATATTTCCCTTATTGCTGAATGCGTCAGGTATAAATGGGAACGGAAACTTCCTTTTCGCAGTCAGATACCATAAACACTCTTTCGAAACCATTGCTTCACAAGGAAATCCCCTTTCTCGATAATCAGGGAAAAATTCATCGAGGGCTTTTGGATCAAGAATTGCACCTGAAAGAAGGTGGGCTCCGGCATACCGCCCTTTATCAATCAAGGCTATGGTGGGATCAATCGTATTTTCCGACAGAGAGTTATGTCGTTTCAGGAGGCGCTGCAGGTGCAATGCCGATGCAAGGTTTGCAGGTCCGGCACCGATAAATACGATATCGAATTCCAGTGATTCACGTTCCTGCATCATTGTAAATATGGATGTTGCATTGTAATCAAAAAAATCAGAAAAAGACTTAAAAACGAAATATTATGAGTAAGAATTCAACGTTAGACTTTTTTCTCCTGCTTATACTAGTTACGGAATTTCGAGACATGGGGATTATTGATGATGTATTTTCGCCACAGCAGTTCCCTGCTTTTTGAAATACCCACACGAGTGCTGGTGCCTATCATGCAGTCTGGCAGTGGGGGAGTATTTTCAACAAAGAACTCTTCACTGAAAAGATTTTTTCCGTTGCTGCTGCTGTCGATGGCAAGTGCTCTGGTCAGCTTTCCTGGCCCACTCATAAGATTTGTCATGAGACTGCTTTGTCTCCGTTCCTGCATAAACAGCTCTCCTTCAACTGGCTCCATCGCTCGAATCAGTACCGCTCCAGGAGTGTTTACAGGTTCGCTTACAATATTAAGCATGTAGTGGCTCCCATAGGTAAAGTAAACATAAAGGGTTCCAGGAGTTTCGAACATAATCCTGTTTCTTGCAGTTTTACCGCGCCATGCATGGCATGCTTCGTCTTGTATGCTGAAATAAGCCTCCGTTTCAACAATTCTGCCTTTCAGTTGTATATTTCCCGGCAGCACACGAACAAAAATTTTTCCGAGCAGTTTTTCAGTAAGTTCGAGTGTAGGGAGTTCATAGAATTGTTGTTCCAGCCTTTCCATGAAGCGAGATTAAAAAAATTTGTAATGGTTCATGTAAGTATTATAATGTACCAAGTCATGACAGAACTTCAACTGCTATAAATTTCCCTGGTTAGTACATGGGCAGAGTAATTGCGATTGCAAACCAGAAGGGTGGTGTTGGAAAAACAACCACTGCTGTGAATATCGCTGCCTCGATTGCAATTTCTGAGTTTAAGACATTGCTTATCGATATCGATCCTCAAGCCAATGCAACATCCGGCTTCGGTCTTGAAATAGGCGACGAAATCGATAATACTTTTTACCAGGTTATGGTAAAAGGCGGAAACATACTGGATGCTATCAAGTCTTCCAGTCTTGAGTATCTTGATGTTCTTCCTTCCAATGTCAATCTTGTCGGGATGGAGGTCGAACTGGTGAATATGCGTGAACGCGAGTATGTAATGCAGAAGGCGCTCAAAGGTATTCGCACCCGGTATGATTATATCATTATTGATTGCCCGCCATCGTTAGGGCTGATCACACTTAATTCGCTGACAGCAGCAGATTCCGTTCTTATACCGGTTCAGGCCGAATATTATGCTCTTGAGGGTTTGGGAAAGCTGCTTAATACCATCAGTATTGTCCGCAAGCACCTTAATCCGAAACTGGAAATTGAAGGTGTCCTGGTGACCATGTATGATTCGAGACTTCGTCTTGCATCGCAGGTTGCTGAAGAGGTCAAGAAGTTTTTCAAAGACAAGGTTTACAAAACCTATATCCGCAGAAATGTTCGACTTTCTGAAGCGCCAAGCCATGGAAAGCCTGCGCTTCTTTATGACGCTCAAAGTATCGGATCGAAAGATTATCTCGATCTGGCACAGGAGATTTTCGAAAGAGACGGTAATATTAATAAATTTAAAGTCCGGCAGTAGCAGCTGACCGGTAAGCTGGTGGAGGATATGTCAAAAAAAGCACTGGGGAGAGGTTTAAAAGCACTTATTCCGGATGAAGGATTTGATTCAGGTTCAAAGGAGGAGGAACAGGAACAAGCCCAGGAAGGAAGCATTGGCAGTCTGCCGGTCGAAAAAATACGTACAAATCCATTTCAGCCACGCAAGGAATTTGATGAAAGTGCTCTTGAAGAGCTTAAAAATTCCATTATTGAGAATGGTATCATACAGCCGGTAACGGTGTGCAGGGATGGGGACGGCTATCAGCTCATCAGTGGAGAACGCAGGCTCAGGGCAGTTCTGCATGCAGGTTTCAAGTATATTCCCGCCTATGTTATTGCCGCTCATGATGATTCAAGTAAACTTGAGCTCGCTCTTATCGAGAACATTCAACGCGAGGATCTTAATGCCATTGAGGTTGCACTTGCACTGAAAAGCCTGACAACCAAGTGCAGTCTCACACAGGACGAGATAGCACAGAAAGTAGGTAAAAACCGTTCAACCGTCAGTAATTTTCTCAGGCTTTTAAAGCTTCCTTTACAGATTCAGGACAGTATCAGGAACCGGGAGATATCGTCAGGGCATGCGCGGGCGCTGATTAACCTTCCAGGTGAGCAGCAGCAGCTGAAGGTCTGGAAACAGATCCTCAGTCGTCAGCTTTCTGTCCGTCAGACTGAAGCACTGGTTAACCGCATGTTCAAGGAACAATCAAAACCGTTACAGACTGATACCATAGAGCGCTCTTCACATGTTGCCCAGCTTGAGTCCCAGCTTAGAGATAAACTTGCCACAAAGGTACGCATTGTTGAAAAAAAAGGTGGCAAGGGTGAAATTCATATTCAGTATTTTTCAAACGACGATCTCGACAGGCTTCTCGATATTATGAATCAGGTGTGAACCGGTCGGCAGAAACTGCGGCTTTTTCACGACAAACGTTAAGTAAAACAATAATTATGAGGTTTACTCTTGTTGGCAATGGCCGGATGGGCCGTCAGGTGGCTCAGGTGATCGGTCAGTCGGGTTGTCACGAAACCTCTGCAGTTCTCGATATCGATACCCCCGTTGTTCCAGAAGTTTTTCAAGACAGCGATGCCATTATAGACTTCACTGTAAGGGAGGCATTTCTCAGCAATCTGCCAGCCATGCTTTCGTCCGGTGTTCCTGTTATTGTGGGAACCACAGGGTGGGATGAAGTCATGGATGAGGTCAGAAAAAAGGTATCTGATGCCGGAGCATCACTACTCTATTCGGCAAATTTTTCGCTTGGAGTCAATATTTTCCTCAGGAGTGTGCGCGAAGCCGCACGGCTTATTGCTCCATTTGACCAGTTTGATATTGCCTTTGCCGAACAGCATCACACAGGAAAGGCTGATTTTCCAAGCGGAACTGCGCTCAGGGCAGCGGATATGATTCTTTCGGCCAATCGCCGGAAAAAAACTATTGTCAGGCAGCTTTCGGGTGACAGGAAGCTGGCTCCTGAAGAATTGCAGGTTGCGGCATTGAGGCTGGGAGGTGTATTTGGAAAGCACACAGCTTTTATTGATTCGGATGCTGATGAAATTGTTATTTCACATACGGCAAAAAACCGCTCCGGGTTTGCATCAGGTGCCGTTGAAGCTGCAGTCTGGCTTGCCCAGCGACATAGACAAAACCCTGGATTTTATACCATGGATGATTTTTTAAATGAACGGCTCTCGTGACGATATATGGCTAATGAACATGTGAATCAATCAACTTTGCCATTTAAAGGAAAGCTTTATTCTGTTCTGGTGGGTGCTGCAATCATTATTTTGACGACAACCATTCCCTATCTTACACTGCTCAATGTATTTCTCTTTGCCGGTATTTTTATAGCAGGAACAGTTGCGCTTCATCAGACCATCATGCGCTTTCAGGTTCGTTTGACCTACAATCAGGCTTTTGCTTACGGGTGTCTGGCTGGTCTGGTTGGAGGCGTGGTTTCAGAGGGCATAACCTTTGCTCTTATGGAGCTTCTCAATTACAGGCCGGGAACGGAAAGTCTTGCTCTTGTGATTGGCTGGGCGCTGGAAATGGCAAAAGGAAGGCCTGAGGTTCAACAGCAGGTGCAGGCACTTGTTGCAGCTGAGAAACTTGCTCTTGTTCCTGTAAAACTAAGCTTTGTCGACATTCTGATGAACATGGCTTTTTCCGGAGCTTTTTATGCGCCGATAGCTGGTCTCGGGGGAGCATTTGCTGTTCTTCGTCTTAAACGCAAAGCTGCAAGAGAGTGATTGTTACATCGACCAGAGTGAAATCAGTTTAAGATCACTCTTATTGACGATCATTCCTGCTCGGTAGAGTTTGTGAGCATCAAGAAGTCCGTTTTCAGCTCTGAAAGGAGTTTCAAGCAAGTCGCGTTTCAGGTAACGGTAGGTGTCCAGCCCGCATGCTGCCGGTTCGGAAGAAGCTGAAGCTGCAAGCCATGTGTAAAAGCTCAGACTGATTCCGCTCTCAAAAGCTGAGCTGAAAACCGTGAGCAGATTGTGTTTTTTTGCATACAGGGCCAATTCCAGCGCAACTGAAATTCCGCCCAACTGGTTTGGTTTCAGGATCAGTGCGGCAAGCGCTTCTGGTGGGATTTGTGCAAGCAGTTCCGGCTTTTGCCAGAGAGTTTCGTCCAGTGCAGAAGGGATAGCTGTCTTTGCAAAAAACTCACCGAGATCTTCAGCGTTTATCAGAGGTTCTTCAATATAGGCAATGCTTTCCAGTGGAATGTGTCCTGCAAATTCGAGCGCATCATCAAGTGAGAATGACTGATTGGCATCCAGTCGAATGTCGATAGTGTTTCCGAAGATATGGTGCAGTGTTTCAATGCTTCGGATGGCGATGTCACTATTTCGGGATGAGATCTTGAGCTTGAATGTGCGGTACCCGAGATTGAAATACTCAACTGCCCTTTGCTCGACCTGCTGTATATCACCGAAGAGCAGTGCATTGACCGGAACATGTTTAGATGGATGTTCCGCTGCATTGGAAAATTTCGGAGACTTTCCTGAGACGGCGGCATCAAGATTGATCATCGCCATTTCCAGCCCTGTGCGCACTGAAGGGAAGAGCTGGTCATGAAAAATGCTGTGATTGATAAACTCGTGTTTTGAAAGCACCTCCACAAGCTGCGCTTCGGCAGATGCAAGGTTTTCCTTGTGCAGACCAGGAAGCGGGGCAATTTCACCGTAGGCCGTGTGCCCATCTTCCGTGGTCTTCAGAGCAAGGATAATGCCTTCCCTTTGTAAAAGCTTCAGCCCATGAACGGTTATCGCTTCTGTAAAAGGAATAGCATATCGGTAGAGAAGTGCGTGGGCTGCTTTCAAGGTCTTTTTGGAAATTTACTGAAATCCGGTTTCCGTTTTTCGACGAAGGCGTTCTTGCCTTCCTGTGCTTCCTCACACATGTAATAGAGCATCGTGGCATTTCCGGCAAGTTCCTGTAATCCGGCCTGGCCATCACAATCAGCATTGAGCGCAGATTTCAGGCATCTGATGGCAAGTGACGAGTTGGCCAGTATTTCACGGCACCACTGCACTGTTTCCTTTTCAAGCTGTTCAAGAGGTACAACAGTGTTCACCAGGCCCATCGAAAGAGCTTCTGCAGCATTGTACTGGCGGCATAGGTACCATATTTCCCGTGCTTTTTTCTGACCGACAAGGCGGGCCATATAACTTGCTCCCCATCCCCCGTCAAATGAACCTACTTTAGGACCGGTCTGGCCGAAGATAGCATTATCGGCTGCAATAGTAAGGTCACACAGCATATGCAGCACATGGCCACCGCCGATTGCATAGCCTGCAACCATAGCTATAACCGGCTTCGGGCAGGTGCGTATATCTCGCTGGAAGTCAAGGACATTAAGCCTGTTGACCCCTTTGTCATCAGCATAGCCGGCATAACCGCGGATTTTCTGGTCACCTCCTGAACAGAACGCCTTCTCTCCGGCACCGGTAAGAATGACCACCCCGATTGACTCGTCATTCCGAGCTTCGGCAAGAGCCGTAATCATCTCCTCTACAGTCTGTGGACGAAACGCATTTCGAACCTCGGGACGATTGATGGTGATTTTTGCAATCCCTTCGGCTTTATGGTAGAGGATATCGGTAAAATCACCAGTTTGTATCCAGTTTACAACGCTCATAACTGCTTTTCTTCTTGCTGGTTGAAAAATAATCTCAAACGATCCAGAAACAATTCCGTGTTTTCAATCTGCAGGGTATGACCGCAATGAGGAAATATTTCAAGATCCGAGCTAGAACATAACTTAACCATTTGGCGGCCAATCTCAACGTAGCGCTCATCTTTTTCCCCCACAAAAAACCTTACCGGTACTTTGTTATACTGCAATGTCTCCCATTGTGATGGTTGCCCTCCTGTTCCGAGCACTCTCAGGGCAAGGGCAAGGTTCCGGGGGTCGTTGATTTGTCTTTTACTCTCAACTGCTTTAAAGAGAGGATGGTTTTTCAGCGTTGAAAAAAGCGACTGATCATACCATGTCTTGATAAATCCCTCAAAATTGTGTTCAATTTTTCGTGCAATTTTTTCATCATGCTCCTGCCTGTCGATCTGTTCTTTTTCTGTCCTGAGTCCAGGAGAAGCTGAAACGATAACGGCCTTGATAAAAAGCTCAGGATGTCGAAGCAGAAGAGCAAGTGCAATTCGTCCTCCCATGGAGTATCCCACAAGATAGCTTGGCGGGCAAACTGACTCTCGGAGCAGTTCAGCCAGAGCATCGACTGTTTGTTCAAAAAAGCCATCGCTCTGCGGTATTTCCCGGAAGATTGCTTTCCCGTGTCCGGGCAGATCAACCATTACACAGCAGTAATCATCGCAAAGCTCTCTCGCCACAGGAAACCAATCGCCTCCGGATCCAAGAAACCCGTGCAGAAATATGATGCTGGGCTGTGTCTTTGCCCCTATCGTCACTGTATGGAGAGGAATGGCCTGTATGGTTCTCTGCATGGCATGTATAAGGTTGTATGGATTGTCCGTCTTGTTCACTGTTTTTGTTATGAACAGCTCAAGATCAATATATAAACCATAATTCAGCGCAGAAACTCCTTTGCGGATAGAAGACCATTGGCAGATCATAAAGAACTTCGTAAATTGTAATTTCGGCATTATGACGTAAAAAATACACCGACATCGCACGGATTTTCTGGGTATGCCCGAATTAGAGGTGAACCTCATGTATGGAAAATGTAGCTGCATTTTTAAAATCCCAAAGTTACCGGCAGGCTCTTGCCCGACTGTGCAGGCTGGCTGACAGTTCAACGCCAGATGGTCGACGTGTTCTTGATGACTGGGAGCGTTGTCATAAGAGAAGCGTTTATTCAGTTGGCAAGGTGATTAAGCGTCTCGAAAGTGAGGATGCTCATTCCATATCTGATTCTGAACTTAGTGACGATCCTCTGTTTTGGCTCCAGGTGCTTGACGAGCACTGCTATCGTGAAATCAGCTCGAAAGGCTATTTGTACAATTTTCGTCTTAATGACGGAGAAGGATTGGTATATGTGCTGCCGATCTATCAGAAATCGGGCGGTTCTGCAAGACGAAAGCAATTCGGAAATATTTCCTGTTGGCTGAAACATCATCGGGTGGTTCCACTCAGTAATTCCCAAGGGATTCCTGTTGATGTTGCCGGTGTACCAAAAGGATATAAGGATTGGGTCGCCCAACATCTTGCCGGAGAAATAATTAGAGTCGCTGTTGTCCATTTTACTGACGGCATTGTTCCGAACATCTCGTATAAGGTGCCCGAACACTTCGTTTGTGACGGTATCAACGATGAGAATAAACGTTTGGAAACCGCTCTTGAACATATTCGTCAAGCAAAGCGTCAGGGTGCTCATATCCTTGTTATGCCCGAGATGACGATCACTCAAACCATTCGCTTGAAGATTGTTGCTGAACTTGGAAGACTGAATGAACATGGAGATGAAAATCACTCAATGTCGATTCCCTTCATTGTACTCGGCAGTTTTCATGAGCAGGTTGAGAACAGGTGGCGCAACCATGCTGAGGCTGTTCTGGGTCTGGACGGGACGCACCTTTTTGGGTGCGACAAGCGCAAGTCGGTCACGTTCAATAATTGCAAGGAGGGTATTGAGAGCTCGCCGATACCGTTAACCTGTTTATTGACACCGTTGGGATTAATGGCAATAGCTATATGCAAGGATTTGTTTGAGGGAGAACCCGCTGCAGTTCTTGCGTCACTACCCCTCGATTGGTTGCTTGTGCCAAGTATGAGCGATACTATCAACCCGCACAAGGTGTCAGCAAGGACAATGCACAATAAAGGCGGAACTATCGTCGCGGTTGCCAATCAGGAGATGCCCGTCGGTACAGCTTCCCTGCCTGGTTTTGTTCATTACGACAAAGAACCGGTACCTTGCAAAACGGGTCTGACGATTATTTCCATAACAAAGAAAGAGTCGGATTTGACTTTGATTGTTTTCAATTAGAAGAGAAACGGGATTTATTCTAAATAATATTAAATTATTCTATTCAAAAAGATTTAGAACTATTTAGGGTCTTATTATGGGCATGCTGAATCTTCACGCAAGTGATCCGCTTCTATCCGTTGATCGTGCGATACCTGCCGAACTCCTTGAGGCTATCAAAGGGCTTGAAACGTGGGATGAACAGGCTTTGGACATGGCCAATCTGTTGATTACCGTCTGGTCTGCGGATGCCATTGCAAGAGCGAATGATCGCGAGGGTATATCGGAACTGCAACGCCTTATTCATTTCTCTCTCAATCGGGCGAATTCGTTATCCACTCTACCGGAAGAGTTCAGATGCCGTTGGCAGGAGGCGAGCGACATGCTGGAAGCGAGACGTCTCAATCTGGCTCATGCCGATCCGGAGGCGCAGCTAAACCGTACTCATGTTCGTGAAATCCTTCAATGGCTGCTTAACGACGGGAATAGGGAGGTACCTCAGTCGGAGCTTGTAAAGTATCTTGAGGTCAGTGCAGGACGAGTTACTCAGCTTATTGGGCCTCTTGAATCCAGTGGGTTGGTAACCAAACGGAAACAGGGGCGTGACAACATGTTGCATCTCACCGAGAGCGGGCGGCAGCAGGCTACAAGCGCAGTTTCAAAGTCTGCTGCACCCGAGGGGGGGTTTCGTGGATTATTTTCAACAGACAACAGTGTTCAATCTCAGTTACATTCTCGAATCCAGAATGTGATAGCAGCATGACTCCATTCATCGTCACTTTCTACAGCTACAAAGGCGGTGTCGGGCGCAGCCTGCTTGCTGCAAATATAAGCATCCTCAGTGCACGGCGCGGCAAAACGCTGCTTTGGGATCTCGATATCGAAGCGCCCGGGCTGCACAACATCTCGGGTCTGACACCAGCAAAAACCGTCAAAGAAGGTTTTTTTGAATGGATGATTTCATGGCAGGAGTCAGGACGGCCATCGAAAGATGCTGATTTTGGCAAACTTGTCAAACTTGCTTGCCAGACGCCAGAGCAGGATCGCCTGTTTATTCTTCCTGCCTATGGCGACAACAAAGATTTTGCAGGACTTTATCAAAGTGTACGGTGGGATGATTTTCTGGTTCGTGACCTCGACAGCGGTCTCGCACTCTTTCGCGGAATTCTTGATGCCTTTGGAAAAGCTGGTTTCGAAACTGTTATGCTCGACTCGCGGACTGGCATCACCGATATCGGCGGACTGCTTGCCGTTCTGTTACCACATGCCACAGTTCTTGTCGGCAACTACGGCCGTCAGAATACGAAAGGACTTGCCCATGTCTGGCAAGCTCTTCAACCTGCCAGCGAGGGACGCATTGCCCCGCGCGGTGCATTGCCACCCCTTACGCGCATCCTGGTTGCATCGCCGATTGCTGATGAACTCGATTTGCGTGCAAAAGGAGAGGAAATCTGGAAGGAAGCCTTTGGCCTGGCCCCTGCCGAATTGATCACTATTCCTTTTGATCAGCGTCTGCTCTTCACTGAAGAACTTTACGCAGCAACGCGCCCCGATACTCCGGTAGCAAAAGCCTATAACGATCTGGAACGTCGAATCGACATGGTGCGCCAGCAGGTTATCGCAGAGACCGAGTCGGCCCGCCGCAGTGACGATACCCGTCCCGATCTGGTTGTCCGCCGTAACAAGGAGAGCCATGCGCAAGGCAAAAGTTTCGAGGAACGTGTTGCCCATCTTCTGCGCCTGCTCGGTTACACTGTCGAACGAGAACAGTTGATCGACAGTAACCGTGTCGATCTTGTCGCCCGCAAGCGTGCCGATTTCGGTCGCGAAGAGGTGTATCTGGTCGAATGCAAGGATCATCAAAGCGTCATTCCGAAAGAGACCGTGCAGATATTCAGAACGTGGCTCGATGGCCCGACTGCAAGAGAGATGCAGACACGTGGCATGGTAGTTGCCGCACGCGACTTCAGTCCGGCTGCTCGCAGTTTTGCACGAGAGCAGGGAATACAGGCGCTTACCTACGATGAACTGGAACGCAGCCTCTTCGATTTCTCACCCTACCTTGCCCGCATCCGTCAGCGCTACGAAGCAAGCACGTTTGCAGGCAACTATGTTGACCAGTATCTGATCCTTGAAAAGCAGCACGACGAAAAGCCGGTACTGATGTTGCCTCATGCACTCGAATGGGTTTCGGGAGCGGGAAGCCGGTTGTGGCTGGTGCTCGGCGATTACGGTACCGGCAAAAGCACATTGGTTGAGCGACTTGCCTACGAACTGGCCCTCAATTGCGAAAACAATCCCGACAGCCCGATTCCGGTCGCGATCAACCTGCGCCAGTTTCCCAATGCCATCTCGCTTGAAAGCCTGATTCGCGAGCATCTCGAAACTGAACTGCGTACCCTACTCAATCCCGAGATTGTGCTGCACCTGCTTGAAGCCGGGCGAGTAGTCCTCCTGCTCGACAGTTTTGATGAAATGGGCGTTGCTCAGGCCGGACGCAGCGTCGAAGAGCAGTTCCGCCAACTGGCTCGTCCAACCGCCAACCCCGGTCGCAATCCGTGTGGCAATCGGGTACTCATAACCTCCCGCAGCCACTTTTTTCGCGACAGGAAAAGCACCATGCAAGCAGTTCAGGGTGGCGACAAACTTTTTGAAGCGGATTCAGCACTTGGCAAAGCAGCACGTGCCTTCGACGCTACGCTTGATACATTGCCAGTTTTCACAAAAGAGCAGATTGCCGAGTACCTGCAGAAACGTCTTGGGATGGTTGAAGGTGATCAGGCACGACGATTTATCGAAGAGAGATATGGCCTTCAGGATATAGCGTCAACGCCCCAGTTGCTCGATATGATTGTAGCTTCTCTCCCCGACCTGATAGAAAAGGGAGAGAATGTGACCACAGGCAAACTTTATCTGATCTACACGACCCGATGGTTGACTACCATTCGTCTGAGCCAGGGTGAGGTTGACGTCGATCACATGCGCGAACTGCTTGAGCGCATGGCTTGTGAGTTATGGAGAAGACCACGCAACCAGATCCACTACACCGATCTCGCCGCTCTGCTGCATCATGAAGGTGGTCTTGCCCGCAGCCTCGACAGTGAACGGGTTGACCTTGAACTGCGTACTGCTGCTTTTCTTGTGCGCAGTGCTGACGGCTATTACCGCTTTTCGCACAGAAGCTTCCTTGAATTCTTTTTTGCCCGTGCACTTTTTCGCGCCCTTCAGGAAGGTCATTTCGCCAAAGCTCTGACCTATGGCCGTATCAATCCTGAAGCCACCACTTTTTTGCTTGACCTGACTGAATCAGCGCAAGAGAGCTCCGATAAATTGGTCGGAGCCATCCGTACCATTCTTGTAAACTCCTATGCTGAAGTCACCTCCGAGAATGCCCTACTGATTGCTTATCGTACTGCACAGTACCGTGTCCAGGCAATCCCGCAAGAGCAAAGATCATGTCAGCGATTATTGGCTCCGGAGCAGCTTCGCTTGGTACAAAAGCAAATGATCCCTCCAAAAGCAAATTTGAAAGGTGCTCAGCTTTCCGGTGAAAATCTGACATTGCTTTGTGCTGATGAAATCGATTTCCGTAATGCAGTACTGTGTGGTACTACTCTTTCTCTTGCTGTTCTTGGAAAAGCCCGTTTTGATGGGGCCCGACTAGACGATGCTATTCTTGACAATGCGAGCATTGCAGAAGGAAGTCTGGTCAGTACAAGTCTTCATCGAATCAAAGGACGGCATCTTGACCTGAACCATGCAAAATGCAGCAATGCCTGTTTTGATGGTGCCGATCTGCGGCATCTCCAGGCTTCCAATACGGACTTTTCCGGTGCAAGAATACGTCTGACAAGGCTTGCAGAATCTCAACTTGCAGCAGCAAATCTTGCGTCAGCCGATCTGACTGGCACCACATGGCCACGATCACACGGTTTCGCTTCAAGTTCAGGGTTGTTACCCGTCAATCCTCGAATTGCAGGTCTTATCGGTCATTCAGGCTGGATTCGGGCGTGCGCCTTTTCTCCGGACGGGAAGCGCATTGTGACAGCAGGCGAAGACAGCACCGCTCGGCTATGGGATGCAGACTCGGGCAAAGAAATTCGACGATTCGAAGGTCATTCAGACGGGATTCGGGCGTGCGCCTTTTCTCCGGACGGGAAGCGCATCGTGACAGCAGGCTATGACAGCGCCGCTTGGCTATGGGATGCAGACTCGGGCAAAGAACTTCGACGATTCGAAGGTCATTCAGGCTGGATTCGGGCGTGCGCCTTTTCTCCGGACGGGAAGCGCATCGTGACAGCAGGCGAAGACAGCACCGCTCGGCTATGGGATGCAGACTCGGGCAAAGAAATTC
>Ga0364878_1031_pt1 | contig 22836 bp, 21 predicted proteins | sample SorcelJu500001C6_5_FD_206932 | JGI IMG/M metagenome (GOLD analysis project Ga0364878, IMG submission 206932) | Enriched cells from Trout Bog Lake Hypolimnion, Wisconsin, USA - BchlTB.July30.5000.01.C6 | ecosystem: Environmental > Aquatic > Freshwater > Lake > Hypolimnion/Profundal zone | place...
AATGGATATGACACAACGCATAATAAACAACGTGTTGAACTACGTTGAAAGCAACATTGGTATCTTTCATAAAAAAAGAATCGCAAGTCTTGATGGATTGAGTCTCTCTAAAGTACTGAAAAGGAAAAATCCCTATCTGTTCAAGGCAAAGTAGGTCTTGTGGATGCTCACATCTCATCAAACGAAGAAACTATTTTTGGTGATTGGCTGGAAGGATTGGCAATTTTTATCAATGAAAATGTTTATGGTGGTCGTAAGTCTGGAATAAACGGTATTGACTTGGAATTTGATAAAGATGGTAAGCGCTTTATCGTCAATATTAAATCGGGGCCGAATTGGGGTAATGCGAGCCAGATAGCAAAAATGAAGTCGGACTTCAAAACGGCGGCAAAAACCCTTCGTACCAGTAATTCTGGACTTCAGGTTGTTGCGGTTAATGGGTGCTGTTACGGAAAAAATAATAAATCGGATCAAGGGGACTATTTCAAGTACTGCGGTCAGACTTTTTGGGCTTTTATTTCTGGAGCAGAGGATCTCTATACTGAAATTATCGAACCGTTGGGGTACAAGGCAAAAGAAAAAAATGAAGAATTTCAGCAATTGTACGCACAGATGATTAACAGATTTACTAAAGAATTTGGAAACAATTACTGTGATGACAATGGAGCAATCAATTGGAAAAAGCTGGTAGAATACAACTCATCAGCAATTGGACATTGACTTAATAGACGTTCGAAGAACCTTTCGGATAACTAATGCGGTATTGGATGGTCTGTTTTTCTTCATGACATAAAATTATGTGTTTTGTCATTGCATCATAATAGCCAGTCCAAAGACGATATTCCTCTTTAACCAATGAAATTGATCTACAAACCATGCTGAAAGAAACCGAATCACAACAGCGGGTATTCCGGTTGCAAGGAATGCTCAGGGAGAAGGGTGTGCAGGCCGCCCTTTTCATTCTGCCGATCGATATCTACTATTTTGCGGGTACCCGTCAGAACTCAGTACTTTGGATACCGGCGGACGGTCAGCCTATGTTGCTGGTGCGCAAAAGCCTGTCGCGGGCACGGGAGGAGAGCCCGATTGCTGATATCCGTCCTTTTCCTTCAAGCAAGGAATTGCCTTCGCTTTTCAGTGAGGAGCAAGCATGTATTGGCATGACGTTTGATGCTGTTCCGGTTCAGCAGCATTTTTTTTATACACGGGCATTGCCGGGGCGCAGTTTTGTCGATATTTCCATGATTGTCCGCGAACTCAGGTCAGTCAAGTCCCCTTTTGAACTTGAACAGCTCAGGTTTAGCGCCAGCAAACTTGCATCTGTTTTTGCCGATGTGCCGCAGTTCCTGAACGTTGGTATGCGCGAGCTTGATGTATCAGCCGAAATGGAATATCGTCTTCGCAAGGCAGGGCATGAGGGATATGTACGTATGCGGGCTTTTAACCAAGAGCTTTTCTTTGGTTTGGCTGTTTCCTCTGGAGGGGTAAACGGCGGATTTTTTGATGGCCCAGTGACGGGAAAGGGCTTGTCAAGCGCTTCACCGCATGGGGCATCCTACGATGAGATTCGGATGAACAAGCCGATTCTTCTTGATTATGCTGGTGTGTTCAATGGTTACATTGCTGATATGACCCGTATGTTTGTCATTGGCACGCTTGATCCTGAATTGCAGCGCGCCTTCGATGTCGCTCTCGATATTCAGGAGATGGTACGTCAGGCCATGAAACCGGGAACAATCTGTGAAGAGCTGTTTCTTGCAGCCCTTTCAATGGCTGAAAAGGCTGGACTTGGTTCCTGCTTCATGGGTATGCCGGGTGAACAGGCGAAATTTGTCGGTCATGGTGTTGGTCTCGAACTTGATGAGTTGCCAGTGCTTGCCAAAGGATTTACAGTACCCTTGCAGGCCAGCCAGGTGATCGCGGTGGAGCCCAAGTTTGTTATTCCCGGTAAAGGGGTTATCGGTATCGAAAATACCTTTGTGGTCAGCAATGATGGCGGTCTCCGATTGAGTGATCTACCGGACGAGATTGTGTTTCTGGAGTCTTGAAAACGGGTCTGAAATTGTCCGTGAACCCAAAAGACTCATTGAACGAGAGCATATCCGCCAATGTTGGAGAAGAGCGCATTACCGGCGTCGTTGAAAAGGTAAGCTTTTTCAGTGAATCGTCAGGCTTCACGGTACTGCGTCTCAGCAGAACAGACGATGGTGATTCTGTAACGGTTGTGGGATGCATTGCTGCAGTGCATACGGGTCAGCATATTGAGGCAATCGGCTGCTGGCATAATGACAAAACCTGGGGTGTACAGTTCAAGGCAACACATCTCGGAGTGATTCCTCCCGAGACTCTTGAAGGTGTCACAAAATATCTCTTTTCCGGCATGGTCAAAGGGGTTGGCCCCCATGTGGCCAAGGTGCTTGTCCGCACTTATGGCGTGGAGGTGTTCACGGTTATTGAGGAGCATCCTGAACGCCTCCTGGAACTTCCCGGTATTGGCAGGAAGCGGCAACAGCAGATTGTTGGCGGATGGGCGGAGCAGAAAGCGGTCAAGAAAATCATGCTGTTTCTTCATTCCCATGGGGTAAGCACGGCACGGACGATACGGATTTACCGGACTTACGGTGATGATGCAATCGCTGTGGTGAGCGCCAATCCCTATCGGCTTATTCTTGATATACCGGGTATTGGTTTCCGGACAGCCGACCAGATTGCCCGAAATATTGGTATAGCTCCTGATTCGCCTTTGCGTGCGCGCTCGGGCATAGGGTATACGCTTCAGGAGCTCTCTCTTGAGGGGCATTGCCGCGTTCCTGAATCAATGTTGCTTGCTGCCTGCAAGAGGCTTTTGAATATTCCTGCGCCGGTTCTGGAGGAGGCGCTCCGGCAGGAGCTCTCCATTGGAACTATTATTGCCGTTGAGGATCACGATGGAAAAAGTTATTACCTTGTTTCGCTGTTTCGTGCAGAAACGGGGGTCGCCAAAAGTATCCGACGGATTATGGAGGGAACGCTTCCCTGGGGGTCGCTTGATCCGGAAACGCTTATTCCTGAAGCGGAGAAACAAGCCGCAATTGTCTTGTCGGAATCGCAGCGGAACGCTGTGGCGCTAGCTTTGTCGAACAAGGTGATGGTTATAACCGGCGGACCAGGTGTTGGCAAAACCACTCTTATCAACACGATTCTCAAGATTCTTGGGGGAGAACAACTCAATGTCCTGCTTTGTGCTCCGACGGGCAGGGCGGCTAAACGGCTCTCTGAAGCAACGGGTATGGAGGCGAAAACCATTCACCGTTTGCTTGAGTTTGATCCTCATACCAACGACTTCAGGCGAGGCAGCTCTTATCCGTTAGAAGCTGATCTGGTTATTGTTGATGAGGTCTCCATGATTGATGTGGTGCTGATGAACCAGTTGCTGACGGCTGTTTCTTCCCGTTCAGCACTTGTCTTTGTAGGTGATGTTGACCAGCTCCCTCCGGTAGGTCCAGGGTTTGTGCTTGCTGATATGATCAATTCCGGAGCTTTGCCATTGGTGCGCCTTACCGAGATATTCCGGCAGGCTGAAAGCTCCATGATTATTGTGAATGCACACCGTATCAACCGTGGGGAGTTCACGATTCCCGCGTATCACCCAGCAACATCCAGCGAAACTGGGCTTTCCGATTTTTATGTTGTTTCATCTGAAAGCACTGCAGATATTCAGCGAAGGCTTCTTCTTGTGGTGGCTGATCGTATTCCTGAGCGTTTTGGCATGGATCCACTTCGTGACATTCAGGTACTGACTCCCATGAACAAGGGTCCATTAGGCACCAAAGCTCTGAATACTCTTTTGCAGCATCGACTGAATCCACATGCTGTGCGAAAAATTGTGCGTTATGAAACCACATATGCCGAAGGTGACAAGGTGATTCAGGTGGTCAATAATTATGAGAAGGAGGTTTTTAATGGCGATATCGGCTGCATTGCGATGGTGGACGAGGAAGAGAGCCGGCTCAGTGTGCTTTATGATAGCAGGGAAGTGTTCTATGAGTTTGGTGAGATGGACGACATTGCGCTTGCTTATGCCATTACTATCCATAAAAGTCAGGGCTCTGAGTATCCCGCTGTGGTGATCCCACTCGCGATGCAGCATTATTCGCTGCTTGAACGGAACCTTGTCTACACCGCTGTCACGAGGGCAAAAAAACTTGTCATGGTTATTGGTGATCCAAAGGCACTTTCGACCGCTATCGCCAACAAGCGCTCTTCTCAGAGGATGACAGGTCTTGCCGCAATGATTTCCGGTGCAGTGGAGGATAACCTCCGGTAATGATCATTGCTTTTTGTTATATTTTCGTCCATGCTTTTGTCTGAGCGTGTGAACTTGGGATAACCATTATTTATGCTTGCCTTATGAAAAGAATCAACCTGATCCGTCTTTCTCTTTTTCAGATGGGCTTCGGCATCATGCTCGGTTTTCTGCTTGATACCCTTAACAGGGTCATGACCACTGAACTCCGTATTTCTGCTACCATTGTTTTCGGTTTGATAAGCCTCAAGGAGTTGCTGGCAATTTTTGGTGTCAAGGTCTGGGCGGGCAATCTTTCGGATAGGTCTCAGATGTTCGGACTCAAACGCACCCCCTATATTTTGCTTGGTCTTTTCTGCTGTGTTTTCTCCTTTATCTTGGCTCCAGCTGCCGCCTATGATGTCAAGGTTGGCGGTATTATGTTGTCTGAAATGCTTCCTGCCATGATGAAGGATGTCGGTCTTTTAAAGCTCTCGATTATTTTTCTTGTCTTTGGTTTTGGGTTGCAGGTTGCCACAACAGCCTATTACGCTCTGTTGGCCGATACGATAGGGGAGGATAATATTGGCAAAGTTACTGGCGCAAGCTGGACGTTGATGGTTCTTACGACTATTGTTTCCACCCGTATTGTCGGCTCTTTTCTTGATGTCTTTACGCCGGAGCGTCTTATGAAAGTTGCCGAGGTTGGAGGCCTGATTGCCCTTGGGATTGGTCTTTTTGCTGTACTTGGTGTTGAGCAGCGACATGCTGTAGTGAAAGTGGGGAAGAGCAAGCATGCGCTCTCCTTTTCCCAATCGATAAAACTGCTTTCCTCGTCACCAAAGACCCTGCTTTTTGCTTCATATATTTTTATTTCGATTTTTGCCCTGTTTGCCAACGAAATTGTAATGGACCCTTTTGGTGCCCACGTTTTTGGTATGCCAGTCGGTACCACGACAAAGTTGTTCAGGCCAACCATGGGTGGCACCCAGCTTATTTTTATGCTCATTACCGGCTTTCTGCTGGGTCGGATTGGCCAGAAACGCGGGGCATTTATCGGTAATATGTTCTGTATTGTTGGTTTTGGCTTATTGATTGTTGCTGGTTTTCTTCGTGATGTACAGTTTTTACGTCTCGCTCTTGTCGTTACAGGTATCGGTCTTGGTGCATCCAGTGTCGCCAATATTTCCATGATGATGTCCATGACGGCTGGCCGCAGCGGTGTTTACATCGGACTCTGGGGTACGGCGCAAAGCCTTGCTATATTTATCGGTCATCTGGGAGCTGGAATTATCATTGATCTGGTCTATCATTTTTCCGGACAGTATGTCTGGGCTTATGCGGCTATTTTTATGATGGAAATTCTTGCATTTACAACGGCCAGTCTGGTGCTGCCGCATATTTCAAAAGAGGCATTTGAGGCTGAAAGCAAGGCAAAAATGGCTGAACTTGCTTTAGCCAATAACGTTTGATGGTATGAAATATGTTTTTGGGCCGGTATCGTCAAAACGGCTTGGTCAATCGCTTGGAGTTGACTCGCTTCCCCCGAAAAGCTGTACCTGGAACTGTGTTTATTGCCAGTTGGGTAAAACAAAAAAATTTGTTATCGATCGGCAGGAGTTTTTTCCCCGTGAAGAAATTCTTGAGGAGATCCGTGAAGCTCTTTCAGTCAATAAGGTTCTCGACTGGATTACCTTTGTTGGTTCCGGTGAGACCATGCTGTACAAGGGAATTGGGTGGCTTATCGGTGAGGTGAAAAAGCTGACCTCCATTCCTGTTGCCGTCATCACGAATGGTTCTCTTCTCTCTCTGCCTGAAGTTCGTGAGGAGCTTCTCCAGGCCGATGCAGTGCTTCCATCGCTCAATGCCGGATCGGAAGCTCTTCATGAGCAGATCGATCGTCCTGCTGGAGGCTTGACCTTCTGTCAGCATATTGCGGGTCTTACAGCATTTCGCAAAGAGTATAAAGGTCGCCTCTGGATTGAGGTGATGTTGCTTGGCGGGATCAACGACTCCAATAAAGCGCTCCATGAACTTGCCGCTGTTCTCAAAGAGATCAGGCCTGATATGGTACATCTTGTGTTGCCTACCAGGCCTGTACCTGAGCAGGAAATCTGTCTTCCCTCCAATGAGCGGATTGAACGCGCTATCGCTATCCTTTCAGAGGTTTCAATTGTTGTGCATCCTTTCAAGGGGAGTATGGACCTTCGCAGCGCTCCTGATCTTTTTGAAGCGGTTAGCGCTATCGTATCGCGTCATCCAGTACAGCAGCGCGAACTGCAAAAAGCGATTGCCGATTGTTATCCTCATGACGGTAATAAAGTGGATGATATCATGCGCGAGATGTTTGCAACAGGCAGGTTCAGACTGGTTGAACATGGTGGAGAGCCTTATTGGGTTATCAACGATGGAAAAAACTCATAAGGCTCATACTTTTCAAGAACCGCACTCTTTCAACGCAGCTTGTGCAGCTTCCTAGTTGTTCGGTATCTACAATCATGTGAATATCTTAACAGCACAGAGGATAGAGAGGGAACCATTTTACATTTTGCTTGGCTTCGATACAGTGTAAATGCTTCCGGAAGGTCAGCAATGGCTGGAAGGTATTTTTTCTCAATTCTGTACCTCTATCAGAAAGCTGAAAAGCAATGATGGTTACATTGTCATGACCTGAGAGTTGTTTTTGAGACGGTGCGTCTGTATGTCAGGCAAAATACCTCAAATGCCCATCGACAGAGTTTTTGTGGTTCCCAGATCTGAGCTTGACTGATTGGAAAGAAAGGTTATGTTGAAAAATCTTGAATAATGTGGTGCTCATTTACCGGAAAGTTAAGAGAAAATGTTGTGCCACTGTTTCTTTTGCTTGTTACTGATACCTTGATGTGTTGAAGATCAGAAAGTTTTTTTACTATGGACAGGCCAAGTCCCAATCCGCCGGTGCTTGAGCTTCTTGATTCATCAATCCGATAAAACCGTTCAAAAATTGCCTGCTGTTTTTCTTCAGGAATGCCAATGCCCTGATCCATGATGCGGCAAACAACCGCCTTTGCGGTGCGTTCTATGACTATTGTGATTATAGAGCCTGATGGAGAGTATTTGATGGCATTCGAAAGGATATTTTCCACAATCATGTCAAGCAATTCCGGATCTGCGTCAATCTTTGTGTTTTCTGTATGCTCAACCGTGATAGAAATGCCTTTGGTGAGCGCTGATGGACGGATTCTTTCAATCATGTTGTCAATATGCTGGGCGAGGACTACCGTTTCGATATGCGGATTCATTTTGCTGCTTTCATAACGTGCCAGCATAAGTAACTGCTCGATCATTTGTCCCATGCGATTTAACTCTTTCAGGCAAAACTGAACCTTGCTTTCGTAGTATTCCTTTTCTCTTGGTTTGCGCACCAGTACTTCAAGGGTTCCTTTGACCACCGACAGCGGTGTTTTCAGCTCATGGGAAGCATCAGCTGTAAAGTGTTTTTCTCGTTGGAAGGCATCCTGTATTCTATCCAGGAAAGCATTTATCGTTGCTGACAAGCGGTATAATTCATCATGATGATATGGTAGAGGTATGCGCTGGTCGAGATTTGCCTGTGACATTTTTTCGGCAGTAGCTATAACCTTTTCAATAGGCTGTATGCTTTTACTGGCAATTGAACGGGTGAGAACAAAAAGTGTGAAAATAATCGCAGGAAATGAAATGAAAAAAATGTCTCGAAAGTCGTGCAGGACGATTATGGCTTTTTTGAGGGGAAGCGCAACTATGAGATACCCCAAGGTTATGCCTTTTTGATTGGTAAGCGGTATTTGTGCCTGTCGTACCATTGTTCCTCCGACATTGCTGTTGAAGTAGGCTGTGGAAGACTGGTTCGGATGAAATACAAGAGTGTAAAAAGAAAGGCTGGTTGATTTATTCATAATCTGCCCAGAGCTGTTAACCAGTTGTGCAAAGTCGGTATCAACGTTTATCTTTTTTCCCCTTGATTCTTGGTCATGGTCGGTTTCATCACCATCAATGTTTTTGATGGTTGCAAACCCGTTAAAATTATGAATTGATATGTTTTCATCTGAAATGATCTCCGAAATCTCCTTTTTTATTTCATCATCAAATTGTTTATAGACAACATTTTCAACCATAAAGTATATGGTTGTAAGTATAAGAACGATTAAGAATCCCGTTGCGATGGTATAGTACAACGCAATCCTGTTTCGCAAACTCATGGCTGACCATCCTTTAAAAGATGGTTGGCCTTTTTTGAGAGTGTTTTGCGAATCCATGTTCATGACATTTCAGGTTCACGAACGATATAGCCTACTCCACGGATGGTTTGAATGATGTTTTCGCCTCCTGCGGAATCAAGTTTTCTGCGTAAAAAGGTGATATAGACATCGATCACTGAGGTGTCGGAATCAAAATGGATATCCCAAACATGCTCAATGATGCGGCTTCTGGTACATACGCGGTTTTTATTGCGCACCAGGTATTCAAGCAGGGCAAATTCTTTGGGGGTAAGGGTAATTTCGTTTCCATCGCAGAATACCTGATGGGTTACAGGATTGACGTTAAGAATTCCGGCGCTTAATGAATCATCATTTTTGTTGTTATTTCTGAGCTGCACTCTGATACGAGCCAGAAGCTCTTCAAATTCAAAAGGTTTTTTGATATAATCATTAGCTCCGGCATCCAACCCGAAGACGACATCTTCCAGGGTATCTTTGGCAGTTAAAAAAAGTATCGGAACCGTACTCTCAGCCTTTCGCACCTGCCGGCAGAGCTCTATACCGCTCAAGGCAGGAATCATCCAGTCAATGATAAGCAAGTCATACTCGTTGGTCAAGGCCATATCAAGCCCTTTTTTACCATCGTAAGCAATATCTACGGCAAAGGACTCCTCTTCCAGACCATCTTTAAGGAAACCGGCTATGCCTGGCTCATCTTCAACAATAAGGAGTCGCATTCGTTGTTGTTAGTAATTAATCGTTATCACCATTTATTATTCCAGAACCTTTGGCCTGTATCAAAATGGTGCCAAGAATCTCTCTTTCGCTTTTTCTGTTGCTGCGGGCAATTTGTTGAATCGTAAGCGATGGATCCTTGACAAGGATACCGCTTTTTCCAAGTTGTTCAACAAGACGTTCCGGCTTGGTTTTTATGACCAGTGCAACGGTTTCCAGTGATGATGATGCAAGAGCATGTGCTGCTATTTTGCCTGGATTTTCTTCATGTTCACCGAAAATTGGCAATACAGAACCAATTGTGATGATAAGGGCACTCCCAATAATACAGAGAGCAGATTTTTTTGAAAAGTATCCAGTAAATTGTTTCCAGTGTAAAGTGGTATGGAGGATCACACTGCTAATAAAAAGCCAGCTCAGCCATTTGTGTACCGGTTTAATAAGTCCAATTTCAATATCAAAAAAAATCAGCAGACCAGAGACTGCAGCGATAGTAAATGTTCCGATTGCAAGAGGGGTTGCCCAAGATTTAAACGTTGTGCTCATGATGTCGTTGGTGTTCTTGCAATTTAGTATTTTCAGAGTTGCATTGTGCTTTCAGTGGCTTCAATGTAGTTTCGGGATTCTTAAAGGAGTCAAAAGTGAAGCTTAAATCTTGATTAAAATAGTGCGAGCAAGAGCGATTTCTATAATTAATTAACATGGTAACTGATGCATTTTGATCATGATGCTTTGTGGATTCGTGAGGGCGAACAGGTGGAGCTCAGCAAACGGCCCACGATTATTGATCCGGTTTACGGTTCCAAAAAAGAGTACAAAGAGATGCTGGCTGATCATGTTGAGCAGTTGAGCAAATTGCAAGAGGTTCATTATGCCGATAACCGTTATGCTGTGCTTCTGATTTTTCAGGCAATGGATGCAGCCGGCAAAGATGGTGTTATAAGGCATGTGATGTCGGGAGTTAATCCGCAGGGTTGCCAGGTTTTCAGTTTTAAACATCCTTCTGCTGAAGAGCTTGACCACGATTTTCTCTGGAGGAGCAATCGTTCTCTGCCCGAGCGCGGTCGCATCGGTATCTTTAACCGATCCTATTATGAGGAGGTGCTTATCGTTCGTGTACATCCTCAGATACTTGAAATGCAGGGTATCCCGGATTCGCTGATCAGTGACGGAAAAGTTTGGGAGCATCGTTATCAGTCGATTGTCAATATGGAAAACCATCTCCACCGCAATGGGACAAGGATTGTTAAATTTTTTCTCCATCTCTCAAAAGAAGAGCAGCGGAAACGTTTTCTTGATCGAATCGATGCGCCAGCAAAAAACTGGAAATTCAGTACGGCTGATATTGAGGAAAGAACGTACTGGAACCAGTACATGAAAGCCTATGAAGCCTGTTTCAGTGCAACAAGCGCCAAACATGCGCCATGGTATGTTGTTCCTGCCGATGACAAGAAAAATGCACGGCTTATTGTCTCACATATTATTCTTAATACCCTGAAAGCTCTTGGATTGTCATATCCTGAAACAAGCACGAAGCGTCTCGAAGAGTTGTCTGATATCCGCAGGCGACTTGAGGAAGAGAATGATTGAGTGCATGACCAGGGCAGCATTTGCTTCCATACGGTTTCGGTGAAAGTCTTTTGTGTTATGAACAAAAAAGGTATCAAGGCGTTGTTTGCCGGTCTTCTTCTTCTGTCGGGCCTTGTTCTTGCAGTGACACATTTCGGTGAGTTAGAGCATTTCCTGACATTGCTCAGTCATATCAATCCTGTCTGGATTGTTCTGGCACTTTGTTTTCAGTTGGCCACCTATGTTGCTCTTGCGCTCGTCTGGCGGCAGGCACTCCGTTATAGTGGTATCCGGTATCCAATGCGAATGCTGGTTCCCCTTGCCATTGCGAAACTTTTTGCAGATCAGGCATTGCCTTCAGGAGGATTGAGCGGGATTGCTTTTATTGTGAATGCTTTTAAACAGCGTGAAGTTTCTGGACAGGTGAGTATGGGGGTTATGCTGATCACTATTCTCTCGTTTTATGGCGCGTACGCTCTTGTTGCCGCGGCCTCTATCCTGGTATTGTGGATGCACCATGATATCCATCAATGGATCATTATCATATCGGTTATATTTTTTCTGTTTGCCCTGGCTGTGCCTTCTGGAGTTCTCTTTTTGAAAAATTGGGGATCAAAGGAACTGCCCGGCTGGCTGGTTCGTATGCCGATAGTTTCAGGAATACTTAAAGTGTATGCAGAAGCTCCTGAAAAGATATTGCATGATCCACGTTTGCTTTTGAGTGCAACAACCTTTCAAAGCGCCATTTTTCTGCTCGATACAGCAACGCTGTGGGCAATGTTGCATGCGCTGGGGCAAGACGTCTCCCTGCTGTTTGCATTTCCATGCTTTATTATTGCTTCGATTGTTGCCATGTTGAGTCTGATTCCTCTTGGAATGGGGTCATTTGAAGCTACCTGTGTAGGCATGCTTGTTATGCAGGGGACAGGGGTTGAGACAGCTTTAGCCGCTACGCTGCTTCTCAGGGGGTTTACCCTCTGGCTTCCTATGATGCCCGGTCTTTGGTTGACTCGGCGAGCATTTGCAAGTTAAATCCGAACGGGAATATCTCTTTCCCGCAAGTATTCCTTTGCTTCACGTATTGAGTGTTGCCTGAAGTGGAAAATCGATGCGGCAAGCGCAGCGTCGGCTTTGCCTTTTGTAAATCCTTCGAAAAGGTGTTCAAGGTTTCCTGCGCCTCCAGATGCAATGACGGGAATATGCACTGATGTTGATATCCTGCAGAGAATGTCATTATCATAGCCTTCTTTTGTACCGTCACGATCCATGCTCGTCAAAAGAAGTTCACCTGCTCCAAGTTCCTGAACCTTTTGTGCCCATTCAAGCGCCTCAAAGTGGGTTGGATTTTTCCCAGAATGGGTATGAACAATATAATCGTTGCCGATTTTTTTGATGTCGATGGCAACCACCACAGCCTGAGAACCATATTTTTCTGCAATGCGGGTAATCAGGGATGGATCGTTGACGGCGGCAGTATTGACAGAAACTTTGTCAGCGCCGTGCAGAAAAACCTCTTTGGCTCGCTCAACGGAACTGATACCGCCTCCCACGGTAAGAGGGATAAAAACCTCTCCTGAAACTTTCAGAACCTCTTCAAGAGTTGTTTTACGAGATTCAAGCGAGGCTGAGATATCAAGAAAAACAAGCTCATCAGCCAGTTCATTATTGTAGAAACGTGCTTGTTCAAGGATGGAGCCAGCATCCCGTAATCCTTCAAAATTTATTCCTTTTACCACTCTGCCGTCACGCACATCGAGACAGGGTATGATTCGTTTGGCTAACATGAAGTACACGACTGAAATTTCATTCTAAAAAAAGCTTGATGACAAGAAATCAATAAAGTTTGAACTCTACAACAATATTTTAAAGTATTCCCCTGCAGGGCTTACTTTGTGGAATTTTTATTTGATTGCCTGATGTTAAAAAAATCGCTATAATAGCACTGATTTTTTAATAACTATAGCCCTGTTGCACCATGAATTTTAATCCTTGGCACGACGTTGAGACTGGAGAACATCAGCCGAATATCGTTAATGCCATTATCGAGATTTCGAAGGGCAGTAAAACAAAGTATGAACTTGACAAGAAAACCGGAATGCTGAAACTTGATCGGGTACTTTTTTCCGCTGTGTTTTACCCTGCTAATTATGGCTTTATTCCAAAAACTCTCGGAGATGACCATGATCCACTTGATATTCTGGTGATTTCGCAGTGTGACATTGTACCGATGTGTGTGGTAAGGGCACGAGTCATTGGTGTCATGCGCATGATTGACCACGGGGAAGGTGATGACAAGATCATTGCGGTTGCTGAAGATGATGTCAGCATGACTAATATTCACAATATTGATCAGTTGCCTCCATACTTTGCTTCAGAGTTGCAGCATTTCTTTGAAGAGTACAAATCGCTTGAGCAGAAAACGGTGCTTGTCGAGGAGTTTCAGAGTGCTGAAATTGCCCGTCAGAGTATTGTCCATGCTATTGATAACTATAAAAAGGTTTACGCATAAATTTGTACTGTTTTTGTGCGTGTTGCGTGAAGATTTGATGAAAAAAGCGGTCACTGATTTTTAATCAGTGACCGCTTTTTTATGCTACATGCTGTCATTATGTGTGTTGTTCCGCTGTGGCGGAGGCTTACATGAGCAGAACAGAGCAGATCTGTTCTATTTCCTCTTGTTTCAGGTATGGATGCATCGGGATTGAAAAGATTCTGCCACTCAAATCTTCCGATACAGGGAAATCGCCCTTGTTATAACCAAGGAACGCATACGCTTTTTGAAGATGGAGTGGAATTTTGTAATAGATCATCGATGGAATTCCCTCTTGCTGCAAAGCTTGGATATGTTGTTCACGTTCCAGGCTTGAGGCGGCAAGCAGTGAGTATTGTGCCCATGCCGAACGATAATGTTTCGGAATTCGGGGAACCACAAATCTTTCCTGCAAGTGTAAACTGTAAGAATCGGCGATACGTTGGCGCACTTCAAGTTCGTCATCAAAAATGGAAAGCTTTTCAAGAAGAACGGCCGCCTGGATTACATCCAATCTGCCGTTGATGCCGATACGGTCGTTGCTGTATTTGTCGACACCGCTGCCATGAACTCGTATTGACCGTAACAGGGAGGCAAGATCATCATCATCAGTAAAAATCGCCCCACCATCGCCATAACAGCCAAGAGGTTTTGCCGGAAAAAATGATGTTGCACCTGCAAGACCAAAACTGCCTGTTTTGTGTCCACGGAAGCTGCCTCCGAAACTCTGGGCTGCATCCTCAAGAATCCACACGTTGTAAGCGTCAGCGACCGCCTTTAAGCGTTCATACTCTGCGGGCAAACCGAACAGATCGACCGGAATAAGTGCTTTTGGTTTCAAGCCTCGTTGCGCTGCGTCATCAATAGCTTGTCCCACAAGATCCGTGTTGATATTGAACGTATTGGGGCAAACATCAACAAAGACGGGCGTAGCTCCTACAAGGCTGATTACTTCGGCAGTTGCAACAAAAGTAAAGGGAGTTGTCAATACGGCATCTCCCGGTCCAATACCTTTGGCAAGCAGAGGCATGAGAAGTGCGTCAGTTCCAGATGAACAAGAGACGCAGTGCCGTGTACCGACGTAAGAGGCAAGGCGTGATTCAAGCTCGAACACTTCCTGCCCCATGATAAACTGGCCACTATCCAGAATACCTTCGATGCGTTGAAGAAGTGTTGTGCGTATACGTTCTTTTTGGGTAAGCAGGTCGATAAATTGCATAATGCGTCAAGGTTGAAATCATAGAGATCTGTCCAGTAAAATACAGATTCATTTCATATTTTTATGTATATAACCCAAAAGGTTACAGAGACAGTATTTGAAGATAATCGCCCAACGATGAGTTCCTTCTACTTTCTTGGTATTGGCGGAACGGCTATGGCATCAGTTGCTGTTGCGCTTTCCCATGCGGGTCATGCCGTTACAGGCTCTGATACACAGCTCTATCCTCCCATGAGCACCTATCTTGAAGAGCATAATATTCGATACTTCAAAGGTTTTTCTGAGAAAAACCTCGAGAGTGTTGCCGTCGACGCCGTGATTGTCGGTAATGCAATGAGTCGGGGCAATCCGGAGCTCGAATATGCACTTGAGCACCATTTTGAGCTGGTTTCAATGCCGGACATGGTTCGACACCACCTGATCGGGCAGAATACCTCAATTGTTGTTACGGGTACGCATGGCAAAACAACGACAACGTCCCTGATTGCATGGCTGCTCGAACATGGTGGGCTCAAGCCAGGATTTCTGGTTGGTGGTATCCCTGAAAATTTCTCTGTCGGGTGCCGTGCTTCAGGACGCAGTGAAGATGGTTTTTTTGTGACCGAAGGTGATGAGTATGATACCTCCTTTTTCGACAAACGAAGCAAATTTCTTCTCTATCGCCCCGACATCGCCATTATGAACAATATCGAGTTTGATCACGCTGATATTTTTGATTCTCTTGAGGATATCAAGCGCAGTTTCAGGCTTTTTGTGAACCTGATTCCTCGAAATGGTTCGCTTTTTGTGAACGGTGACGATCCGGTAGCTGTTGATATCGCCTCCCGGGCTTTCTGTCAGGTTGAACGGTTTGGGCTGAGCATGGAGTCGGAGTGGAGCGCCTGCAACATAAGGGTAGACGGCGAAGCGTCGACCTTTGATCTTGTCTATAAAGGCACTTGGCTCACTACTATCCGCGTTCCGCTTTTTGGCACGTACAACATTATGAATACTCTTGCTGCTGTCGCCACAGCAACAAGGAGTGGTCTTTCTCTTGACTCTATAACACGCGCCATGGCTCTTTTCAAGCGTCCAAAACGCCGCATGGAAATTGTCGGGACCTATCCTCGTCATCTTACCCTTATAGAAGATTTTGCCCACCACCCAACGGCGATAAGGGTAACGCTTGAAGCCATAGGACAGCTTTATCCGGGGCGGCGTATTGTCACCTGTTTTGAACCCCGGTCAAACACCACAACACGGAACATTTTTCAACAGGAACTTGCAGAATGTTTCGGGCCTGCTTCTGTTGTGGTTCTGGGCAAGATTCACCGGCCTGAACGTTATGCTCCTGAAACATTGCTTCATACCGGACGGTTAAGGGAAGAGTTGCAACAAAAGGGAAAAACCGTCTTTCTTGCCGGTGAACATTCCACAGTTTACCCGGAAGATATTGTGGAATTTCTGCAACTTCATGTGATAGAAGGAGATGTGATTGTCTTGCTCAGCAACGGAAGTTTTGGTAACTTAAAAAACTTATTAATCGAGAGTTTTCAAAAAAAGTCCTGAATAATTCGAGTTTGATATTATATCTTACGTCGTATTTTTAGTCGTAAAAGATAGATTCTCACGACAGTTTTTTACGCAATCAACACTAACTCATTACAATCCCGGAACGACATTATGGCAAAAGTGAAAGTCGGCATTAACGGATTTGGCCGCATCGGGCGTCTGGTTTTTCGTCAGGCATTGAACAACCCGAATTATGAAATTGTTGCAATCAACGATTTGTGTGACACCAAGACACTTGCTCATCTCCTCAAGTACGATTCTACCCACAAAAAATTCAAAGGTGAAGTAAGTGTGGACGGCAGCAATCTCGTCGTCAACGGCAAGGTTATTACCATTACGGCACAGCGTGATCCTGCAGCTCTTCCCTGGAAAGAGCTCGGTTGTGATCTGGTTGTTGAATCAACAGGTATCTTTACCTCACGTGAAGGTGCTTCGAAACATATTGCCGCAGGTGCAAAGAAAGTCATTATCTCCGCTCCTGCAAAAGACAAAATTGATGCAACCATTGTTCTTGGCGTGAATGGAGATGCCATCACCGGCAAAGAGCAGATTGTTTCAAACGCAAGTTGTACCACCAACTGCCTTGCGCCGATGGTTAAAGTGCTGCAGGACAGTTTCGGTATTGAAAAAGGTTTCATGACCACCGTTCATGCCTACACCAACGACCAGAACATTCTCGATCTTCCACACTCCGATCTTCGCCGTGCCCGTTCAGCCGCATTGTCAATTATCCCGACCAGTACCGGCGCAGCAAAAGCTATTGGTGAGGTTATTCCTGAACTTGTCGGCCGACTTGACGGTTTCGCCATGAGAGTTCCTGTGCCGGATGGTTCCGTCACTGACGTTACAGCCATTCTCAACCGCCCCGCAACAAAAGCGGAAATCAATGCAGCAATCAAAACCGCAGCAGAAGGACCGATGAAGGGATTTCTCGAATACTGTGAAGATCCTATCGTTTCTCAGGATATCGTCGGAAACACCCACTCCTGTATTTTCGATTCACTGCTGACCATGAGTTCAGGCAATATGGTGAAGGTCGTTGGCTGGTATGACAACGAGCTTGGCTATTCCACCAGAGTAACCGATCTTCTTGATATCTACTCGAAGTTTGTCTAAAACACCACTGTTATACCACAGGTAATTCGTAAAAAAGGCGCTCTAACGGAGCGCTTTTTTTATAACTTTACTGGTACAATTACAATCCAGTGTTTTAACATAACTATCCTTTTTTCCTATGGCAGATGCTGCAGCTACACCTATGAGAGCCATAATCCTTTTCGACAGCAAAAGTTCAGGAGGATCAACCGAAAAACTTATTGATACTATTGGGCAGAAACTTGCCGAAACAGGGGCTTATGTCGAAAAAGCAAAATGCAAAAGTACAGGAGATTACAGCTTCGTCAAGGATTTTGACGTTGTCATCATGGGCGCTCCAATTTACTATTTGCTGGTATCGTCGGAACTTCTTGGTGCATTGCTGCAAAGTAACCTGAAAAGCTGTCTTCACGGCAAAAAAATCGCTCTTTTTCTCACCTGCGGAAGTCCTGAACTGATGGCCAACCTGCTCTATCTTCCACAGTTGAAACTCAACCTTGTTGGCAGTACCATTATTGCTGAAAAAATCTTTGCCCCAGATCAGCTTGCAGATCCTGCCGTCATAGGCAATTATGTCGATGAGTTGCATACTGCCTTTACAAAAGGCTAAACAATGTTATTGGTTGGATCCTTTTTCAGGTGTGAGATATCAAAACATTACTTCCTGAACAACAAGAAAGGTCGGTGATGAACCGGCCTTTCTTGTTTACCACATTTTAAGTGAAAATATCGCGGGCTTTTTCAAAAAAACTTTTGGCATTCTTGTCATTATGTGCTGACGGTGAAATCCCTGACGATTTTTTCATCTCCTTCAGAAGTTCCTTGTCCTGGTGGGAAAGATCTTTCGGGACAAAGACATTGACTTTGACATACTGGTCACCACGACCTGATCCTTTGAGATGGCCAAGGCCATGACCCGCTATGCGAAGCATGGTTTCCGGCTGTGTCGATGGTGGTATAGTAAGCTTGACTGCGCCATCCAGTGTAGGAACATCGACTTTTGTTCCAAGCACAAGATCCGGAAAACTGACAGCAAGGGAATAAATCACATCGGCGCCGTTGCGTGAAAAGAGTTCATGAGGTATCTCCTCAAGCACAACAATCAGGTCTCCCGCGTTGCCACCTCTTGGGCCTGCATTGCCCTGGCCGCGCAACGTCAGGTAGTTTCCATTCTCGACTCCTGCAGGTACAGTAACTTTCACCGTTACTTCACCGAGCTTGATTCCTTCGCCATAACACGATGGACAACGTTCCTTGATAATCCGGCCTTCACCTCCGCATGTAGGACATGCAGCAATATTGACGAACTGGCCAAACATCGTTTTGGATACCTGCCGAACCTCACCGCTCCCGTGGCATGTCGGACAACTTTCTGTCGCGCCTGATTTTGATCCGCTGCCGTTACACTCCTTGCAGGTCACCTGTTTCTTTATCTTCAATGTTTTTTCAACCCCTTTGGCAATCTCCTCAAGCGTCAGTTTGAGCCGTATTTTCAGATCGGTTCCGGGTATGCCGCCGGGAGTGCGTCCTCTGCTGGCACTTCCACCACCACCGAAAGCCTCTTCAAAACCAAAAGGAGATCCGCCAGCACGTCCCCTGCCGCCGGTGAACATGTCGTTAAACGCACTGAAAATATCATTGAAATCAGCCGCGCCTCCTCCGTACTGTCCGCCACCGCCGGATGCAGCCGAAGAGCCGACTCCGGCATGGCCGAACTGATCGTAACGACGTCGTTTATCGTCATTGCTCAGCACTTCATACGCTTCATTCACCTCCTTGAAATGTTCTTCGGCATCCTTGTTGTCAGGGTTTTTGTCAGGATGAAACTGCAAGGCCAGCTTCCTGTATGCCTTTTTTATCTCGTCTTTGGTTGCCGTGCGGCTGACCCCAAGCACTTCATAATACTCTCTCTTCATAATTGCATATCAAATTCAATGGAAAAAAGCTTCCAGCTATTTGGCGACGATGACCTTCGCGTGTCTGATGACTTTCTCACCCAGCAAATAGCCTGTCTGGTACTCTTCGATAATGGTGTCTGGCAATGCTTCAGGATGATCGACCTGTGAAATGGCTTCATGGAAGTTCACGTCAAGCTTCATGCCCTTCGATTCTATTGCATTGACTCCCTTTTCACCCAGCCATTTTTCAAGATTTTTTCTTACCAGTTCAACTCCCTCGATATAGGGGCGGGCTTCGCTTGATAGTTCAGCCGAATCCAGTGGTGCATGCTGGAGAAGCCGTTTGACATCATCAATAACCGGAAGCAGTTCCCGTATGATATTTTCAAGAGCCCTTGATGAAGCCATCATTGCCTCACGCTCTTTTTGTTTACGGAAATTCTCAAAATCCGCAGCTTTGCGAAGCAGCTCATCACGATATTTGCCGGCCAGCTCTTTCTGCTGGTTCAGTTCGGTTTCAAGTTCAGTAATTCTTGCCAGAGAAGAATCTTTTTCCTGTGAAGGCTGTTTCTGTGTCGGCACCTCACGGGTAGACTGTTCTGTTGCCTCAAGCTCAGGGAGCTGCTCTGAATTTTCTGTATAGTTCTTTTGTTCGTCCGTTACATTCTTTGTCATAACTTATTTTACATGTTTAGTTAACGCCCGACAGCGTTGCTGAAAGGCTATCGGCCATATAATTGAGAACGCGTACAGCATGCTCATAATCCATTCTTTTCGGCCCAAGAATTCCGACTTTACCAACCATGTTTCCAACATAATAGGGGGCTGAAACGATGGTCAGGTCTTTGGCCTGTCGTTCACGGTTTTCCTTACCAATAGTGATGGTAATATCCATATGCGACGGCCCGTTATTTTCAACAAGTTTTGCCACACTGAACTTATCCTCAATCATGGTGATAAGCTCCCGAACCTTTTCAGGTTGCTTGAACTCGGGCTGATCCACAATATATTCGGTGCCAGATATGTAGAGCCTTTCAAAAACTGGTGATTCGTCAAAAAGAGTTCCCGCAGAGCGTACAATAAGATTTTTCAGGGCCTTGTCACAACTGCAGTCTGAAAGGCGCTTGCCAATCGAACGTCGAATTTCGGCGAGCGTCAGCCCCGAAAGCCGTTGATTCAGCACATCGACAACCTGATTGAGGGTTTGCCTGGAGACCTCAAGATCAAGTTCCATCACAATAGTCTTGACAAACAGAGACTGAATTGAGAGGATAACCATCATCCGTGTTGAACTCAGCAACACCATATCAAGTTTTTCAAACATCGCGTTTGAAAGTGTCGGCGACAAGACAACGCTCAATTGTCGTGAAATAGTGCCGAGAATCTTGACAGCCGAAAGAAGAACATCTGAAGAGGTTCCCTTACGGTCAATGTGGATTTGACCATTATGCTGCTCCTCTATCCTCTTTTTCTCACTTTCATCAAGACCATGAAAGGTCATAATGAGATCAACATAATAACGATATCCCTTATCAGTCGGGATCCTTCCCGCCGAGGTATGCGGCTGACTGATATAGCCTGCATCTTCAAGATCGGCCATGACATTGCGTATCGTGGCATCAGAAAAACCAAGATTGTAATTTTTGGCAATATATCTTGAACCCACCGGAGCTGCGGTTACCACATAGGACTGGATAATGATACCCAGTACCTGCCTTTCCCTGCCATTGAGTTCACGAAAATCCATCAACGTACACCATTGTTGCCATTGCAATGAAATAAAGTGTTCATCAAAACACAGGTAAATTTAAAAAAACTAATTGTTTCTGCACCCTTCGAATGCTCCTATAATAAAGCGATTAATATAGAGTGCCACAATGGTGATTTTACAAAAAAACAGCGATACTCTGTCAGGGAATACTCCCCGACATAATCCTGTCAAGGCCTGAATAATCCTTCAACACCGTTATCCCTTTAAAACCATGAACGGCCATGTGTTCCCGTACCGCCGCAGCTGCGTCGGCATGCAGTTCAACACAGAGTTTTCCGCCTGGAACGAGAAGTGACGGCGCCAGTGCGGCAAGTGCCTTGTAACACTCTTTTCCATCAGGGGGCGTCAATGCTGTTTCTGGTTCGTACTGCCGTACTTCCCGCTGGAGTTTTTCCCATTCAGCACGGGGAATATAGGGTGGATTGGAGACAATCAGATCATACGAGACGATTGGCAGCCTGGCAGCAAACTCCCCATCAAACAGGTCGGCATGCACAAAGGTTACCCGCGATGCCACGCCATGCATGGTGGCGTTCAGGCGTGCAACCGCCAGTGCGTCAAGAGAGCAGTCGACAGCAACAACCTTGAGTGAAGGGCAGAGCTTCGCCATCGTTACGGCAATACAGCCGCTTCCTGTACCAATATCAAGGAGGGTTGCCTCGGTGGCGCCTCCACGCTCTGTCAGGCCAAGACAGGCAAAGGCATGCTCTACAAGCAGTTCTGTTTCCGGACGGGGAATAAGAACCCGTTCATCCACGGTGAACCGCAGCCCGTAAAAATATTGTTCCCCGGTAATGTACTGTACCGGCCGTCCCTGAAGTCTCTGGCGGCAAAGTCCCCTGAAACGTTCAAGTTCCTCCTGATAAACCGGCCGGTCATGATGCAGGTAGAGTTGGATCCGACTCTGGGAGAGAACGTGTCCCAGAAGAAGTTCAGCGCTGATTCGAGGTTCATCAACCTCTTTTGCTGCAAAAAAATCGGCAGTTGTCTTGAGCAAATCGACAACATGCCACTCTTTCAGCTCTTCCATTCTTTTGTAAACCACATGTTCGTTAGAAAAAATCCTGTCACGTCACTCGACAAATAGATACATTATGTTTTGTTCTCGATAACTGTTTTATCGTCGACCATAAAATAAAATCATACAAGCGCTTACCATTTCCACACACCATGAACAAGATTCTGCTCACTCTTTTTCTGCTTTTTACGACTGTTGCCTGCGGTAACAGTGCTTCAGGCGCCTCAAAATTTACCGGCACGATGGAGATGGCGCTTACCATGCCGAACGGTACTGCCAAGGCAACCTACCTTTTCGGACAGAATGCACAGCGTATGGATATGGTCATGCGGATGGAAAAAATCCCCGACAAGCTCGAAACAACAGTCATCACCAAAGCATCCCAACCAGATCAGGCATACATTATCAATCATCGTGCAAAAACGTACATGCTTGTCAATCTCAAAACCGCCGCTGAAAATGCCATGCTGCTTGATTTTGACAGCAACTATACCCTCACAAGGCTTGGCAGGGAGAGCGTCAAGGGCTACACCTGCAACCATATCATGCTGACCAGCACCACCGAAAAGCTCGAGCTTTGGGTAACGCGCGATCTGGGCAATTTTTCCACCTTCCGGCTTCTCCAGTCGCAAAATCCCCGCCTTTCCAATACACAGCTTTCGAGAGCACTCAGTACAGCCGGTATTGAGGGATTTCCCGTCAAGATTGTGCAATATAGCGATAACGGCCAATACATCATGGAAGTCATGAAAATCTCCTCAAAAGAGGTTCCATCATCCTTCTTTGTGATACCGCAGGGCTACCAGAAAATGACGGACACAGAGAAACCTCTGGGAAGCCAGCAGAAAGAGCATTTGAAAAGTCTGATGGAAAAGATGAAAAAGCTTGAATAGGATGGCTGAATATCTTGGACTGTTATCCAGTCGCTCCAAGTTAGCAGCTGTCAGTTAGCCGATAAAATGCTTG
>Ga0364878_1045_pt1 | contig 22446 bp, 20 predicted proteins | sample SorcelJu500001C6_5_FD_206932 | JGI IMG/M metagenome (GOLD analysis project Ga0364878, IMG submission 206932) | Enriched cells from Trout Bog Lake Hypolimnion, Wisconsin, USA - BchlTB.July30.5000.01.C6 | ecosystem: Environmental > Aquatic > Freshwater > Lake > Hypolimnion/Profundal zone | place...
TTGCTGTTTTGGCTGCGACAGGATAGTCAATTGGGATAACAGCTCCTGGTACTCCGTTTCTTCAAATCGTCGTTGCATGTCGTGAATAACAGCAATAAGCTTTTGATCTCGCACGGATTGTGCGAATTCATTGAATGGCTGAATGATCTCTTCCTGCTGTTTTGGGGAGAGTGCAGAATATTCGGCCATGCTGCAAAGGCGCTCCTGATGTTGCATTGATGTATCTATGGCATGGGAAATTTCTCTTTCGATTTCCGTATTTATTTTTTCCTCTATGGTAGCTACAAGGGTTTTAATCTGCTGCATGCGATTACCCTTGTAGCATTCCGAATCAAGCAACGCATCCTTAAGTTTCACGGATTCATCTCCATAGATGTATGAAAAATTGGGCTCCTGAGTCTGAACCATTTTACTGGCACTGTCGAAAATGCTTTTTTGCGACCCGCTCATAAACTTGCGTATCGGGTCGATAACCGTTTCCTTGAGGTCAAGCAGAACGTCCGACTCTTTCAAAAAGTCAGTAAGGTACCATGTGTATGGTTTTCCACTCTCTGCCTTCAGCTTTTCAAGAACCGGATGCAACGCAGCAAGAAATGGGTAGAGGGATGCCTGTGCGCCCAAAGGAGCCAGTTCATCTCTTGATTTCTGTAAAGCTTCACCTGTTTCCTTTCCAAGAGCCCTTGCTTCACTGGCGAGTGGAGTTGAGTCGAAAAACTCTTCATAAAATTCTTTAAGGCTGCGAACCTGCGATGCGGTAAAATCGGCTTGAGGCACCAGAATCACATTGCCATGGCCATGGGTATTGCGCAAAGCACGCTCGAGTTCATCGTCTTCAAGGGTATTGCTGTCGGAACGAACCTCCACCTTACCTCGGGCACACAATTTGGCAAGGGTACATAGGATAGCGGCATAGTACCAGCCATTGGGTTTGTGCTCAAATTTTTCCAGCAGCAGCTTCAGCGTTGTTCGAACGCCACTCCGGTTATTGCTTTGGATGAAAGCCAGCACCTCCTGCTCGGATTCCGCCAGTGAGGCAACATCAGTTTTGAACAATCCCTCTTGAGTCTGCTTGAGACAGGTCGCAATATCGTTTTCGGTATAGGTAATTCCGCGAAGCATGCGAAGGTTGGGATAAGCCTGTATAACAAGCTGATGAAAACCCTGAATGATTCTACTCTGAGCCTCTTCGCCACCTATCTCAATTTCACTGCCGCCAACAAAAAGTTTTGCTCGACCAAGAAGGGTTTGTACTCGCAACTGCAATGCCCGGTATCGATCCCGATTCTGATCACCTTTGTTGGTCAGGATGTGGTTAACGGCCTCTTGCTGGGCTGTCGTGCTATTCTGGCGAATATACTTTTCGGTCTGTTTATATAAAATGATATCGCGCATGAGCCGAGCGTCAGGAGGCATGAGTACCAGCAGCTCGTCACGTCCCATACTCTGCATGCGAAGTATGGTTTCATTTTCAGCATTTTCGTGGAACGGAGTTACGACGTGAATAGCAAGCTCGTATTCACGACCGTGCAGGCGGTCATCAAGCTTTCGGGAATAGGGGTAATCCTGACCGTTATTGTCGAAGCGGATTTTCCTCGTTTTGATGACAAGATCGAAAACAATTTTCTCCAGCTCAGCCGCGACTTCGGTTGCGTCAACCTCAGTGTTTTTGATCTCCTTTTCGATATCCTTTTCCTCATCGGTGAGGTATTCATACAGTTCACCATTGCGCTTGATGTATATCTGCTGTTCAAGGTAATTCAGAGCCTCTTCAACCTTCTTACGCAACTGAGGCAGATCCTGATTGAACGCATCAAGCATCAAAACACAGAGATTTCTGTGAGAGGGCTTGAACTCTTTGACGTATTTAACAAGGAAGAGAGCTTTCAACACTTTAATTGCGAAGTCATTGCCCAATTGCCGCTCGGCTGCAAGTACGGCTTTCTGCGTCTGGGCCTTTAATGCCGTTTGAATTCCTTCAAACATCAGGTCAAATGATGCCAGTTGACCAATTTCATAACCACTGATCTGCATGGCCACTTGTTGGAACACGCCGAGCATTGAGCGCTCGCCGACAGAGCTATGCTTCCCTTCAAAGGCATTGTGCCGTGAGAGATTCTCTATAGCTGACTGAAACAGTTCAAATTGATAGGGAACAAAGGGATAGCTCTGAATGAACTCCTCTCTGTCCTTAAAGTTCTTGTAATCGCGGGATCCATCGGTGAAACTGAAAAGTGTTCCGAAGTTATTTGACTCCCTGTGATAGAGATCAGACACAAGTTCCGCTCCATCTTCCGTCTTGGCTAACAGCCTCTTCTGAATGACAATTGCCACATTGGTGCTGGTCAACGGCATTTTTGTGGCAAAGCGGCCCATGATTTTCGAAAAGTCATTGCTCTGCTGGCGGTTCATTTCGCCGAGAACTGTACTCATGTCGTTCTGGGAGGTAACAATAATCCATGCACGGCCCCGACTCTTGGTGGCGAGACTCTCTGCAATGGTTTGAAGGTTGGTCATCAGCTTCACATTTTCGGCGATATACTGACCTACCTCATCAACAAAAAAGTTCAGACGGAACTCTTTTGATTGCTTATTGATATAGGTATTGACCTGGTCGGCAAAATCCTCTATCGAGACTCTGTACTGGCTTCTGTATTTATCAAGAATCCCGATCGCTGCGGAGTCACTTTCTCCGGTAGCTTCGGCATACGCTTTGGCGATATTCTGCGATTCAAGCAGTGCCTGCTCACGACCTTTTTGCCACTCCTTTCCGGCCTGAGAATGGTAGGCTGCTGTGAACTTGTTGTAGAGTCCCCGGCTATCAAGATCCCGTTCAAACTGGGCAATGTGACCCTGCTTTCCATAGTAACCGCACATCTCGTCAAAAACCTTGACAAATACCGCGAGAAGAGCATCGAACTGCGATTTGCTGATAACGTCAGCTTTCTGGTCGATATTGAAAAGAATACTCTTGGAGGGTATGCTTACAGCGCGCTTGAGATCTGCTCGAAGAATCTCGTTATCGATACATTTAGGCAGAAAGAGATCAAGTGAACGAACACCATCAATTTCCCGGTCTTCAAGAAGTATTGCGAGTATCTTCAGCAGGTGTGATTTTCCTGAACCAAAGAAACCGGAGATCCAGACTCCATTAGCTCCTTCATAGTTGTTGTAGGCATCAAGAAATGCTTCCAATCGTTTTTCGACCTCATTTGTCAGAACATACTCTTCAACTTCCAGCCGAAGACTTGCTTCATCATCAGCTTTGATAACCCCTTCAATAGGGCGGTCAACTGGCTTTTTGAAAATAGTCTTGAGTATCATGCCGTTATTTTCGTTTATGCTTCGCAGTGAAAAATGTCGAATGCCCTGTAGTACTTGTCGTCATGCAACCTTCCGAATAAATCAAGTGAAGCACCCGATTCCTGGCAATGCTCGTATGTGCCAGGAAAAAACATGACTGTTGGTTTTTCTTTTGCCGTGCTTTGCAGGTTGTTCAAAACATTATGGGAACGGATGTAAGGAAAGACCGCTCCAACCCCTGAAAGAAAAAGCACATCAAACTCGCTGTCAGAAAACTTGTTTGCAATGGCTGGGACAAGATGTGCTTCAGGATCCAAGACTCCTTGAAGTAACTCTTTGAGCTGCTCCTTGGATACAGAGGTTTCCATTTCAAGGATTTGCTCCCAGATACCACGCTTTTTGAGGATTTCAATTGAAAGGTCGTAGAGGTTAATGTCCAGAACTCTCACGCCACTATGCTCAAGGCGATTGATAAGCTGACGTTGAACCCGCTCCATTTCAACTGACTCCTCGGGAGGGTAAGCGCAGACATAAAATGGGATCTCGCCATTCAATGCTGTTTTTTCTAAAAAACGCCTCCCTGAAATCACGCTGAATAAATGCTGCAAACGCTCTTCAGGCCTTTTTGTGATCTCTGCGCTCATGTTGCGACCCCGGTTATACCGGATTCAAATGCCGGGAACATCAAGACATCTTGACGTCGTTCCTGAGGTATGGCATCAAGAAACCCCTTACTCAACATTGATCCATTGATAGAGCGATCTGTTGCCAAAAGCTCTGCTTCCCGTAATATTTTGAACAATACCTGACGCAGCTTATTTCTGGTTGTTGGCTTTATTTCTTCAAGCTCAGGATGCCACTCTGACTTTTTGTTGAAAAAGCAATCAAACTCTTCGTATGGAAGGTCGAACTTCAGGCCGATATACCGCTCTCGAATAACCTCTTTCGCAAAATCAGCAATAAAGCGGTAACGACGGCAAACAGCGAGCCAGAGCAGATATTTCTGCTCCTGCGTAGAACCTGAAATCAGTAAATCCAACTCATCGGCTTCAAGCGTTTTCAATCTTGAGATAATTTCACGGGATACACGTGTTAACGAATTGAGAGTTCTTGACTGTAAAAGATTTTCCGAAAAAACCTTATCTCGAACACTTTCCCAGTCCATGAGATCCAGATACAACACTGCCAGCTTCACCGAATCCCGGTGAAAAAGACCGCCTGTAGTAAAAGCCATGCTGTATCTTTTGCTGTTCATTCCTGATCTTAATTCTTTTTTATGTATTCTATTTCGCTTCTTCTCTCACTTGAAAACCTTATCCTTTCTGAACTTGTTGACTGCCTAAGGAAAACATGTATAAATATACAAATCTATTGCGCCTGTAGAAGCGATTTTGCCTGATATAAGCCGATATTATATCACAGCTTATATCAGTATTTTGATGGATATAAACATCATCCTTTGCACCTCTTGGTAAAGTGGTATCTACCCATATTTCTACCTGCACGAAGTCAAAGGTAAAAATCAAAATCCTTAAGAGCTGATGTGTTTGCGATAAACGTCATGTTTTTTTCCTTAACATGAAATACCGTATAATAGGAACAATCCGTAGCAAAGTTTTTATACCATAGTTGCATCTTAACCTGCGGAAATCCAGTGTTTGCGGCAGCATAGTGATTACGCCAATAATTACTGGCGGATAGCTCCTCTGGGCATTTTTCCTGTCAACTCATTTTCTCATAAAAACATGGTAAAGAGTCACGATAGTTCAGGAACGGACGAATCGCGTCACTGGTATGAAACGTGGTTTAATCACCCGCTTTATCTTGAGGTCTACAGTCACAGGGATCAGGAAGAAGCAGCTCGCTGCATTCGTACTATTCTATCCGTATCAGGCCTTGAGCTGAAAGATCCCGCTTCGATATCAGTACTCGATATTGCCTGTGGAGCTGGAAGGCACGCGCTTGAACTTGCCCGGCTCGGCTACTGTGTTACAGGAAACGACCTTTCGCCCTTTCTGCTTGAAGAGGCCAGAAAAGAAGCGGTGAACTGCAGGCTGCAGCTTGAACTGACCTGCTGCGACATGAGGCATATCCAGGGAAATGAACTTTTTGATCTGGTCGTGCAGCTTTTTACAAGCTTCGGCTATTTCGACTTGAAAGAGGATGACCGGATGGTGCTCAGCAAGGTATACAGTGCGCTGAAAAACGGAGGATGGTATGTGCTTGATCTCATTAATCCCGTTCATCTGGCCGGAAACCTAGCCCCGGAGACTCGACGAACCGTCGGAAACCTTAAACTGCTTGAACAACGGGCGTTTCACGAGGATAAGATTACCAAAACCATTACCATCACCCCCCCTGTGGGCGAAAAACTCACCTTCAGTGAGACAGTAAGGTTATACATGAGGGAGGAAATATATGCACTGTTGCAGGATGAGGGCTTTTCTGTGACCGGAATAATGGGCAGCTATCATGGCGACCCTTTTACAGATAATGATTCACCTCGAATGTTGATCTTCTGCCGGAAACCTCATTTTTTCAACTAAGCATGTTACGATCCCGATACCACTCGTAAGCATTTCGAATACTCTTTGCATGGGGTTCTGAGCGCAGGTTCAATTCACGTATTGCTTTGGATGAATCATAATAGAGAAACTCGGACGCAACTCTGAACATTGAAAGATTAAAAAGTTTAGATACCCGGTTCTTGTTCTTATAACGATCCAATAATGCCCTGAGTATCTTTGCCATCCAGAACGGCAGAGGAAACCGTACTTTCGGTGCCCCGGTTATCTGTGAAATCGTATCGGCAAGCTGCTTGTATGATACATTTTCGCCACCGATAATGTAACGCTCCCCTGTTTTTCCTTTTTCCATCGCGGTCATGACGGCATCGGCAACATTTTCAACATCGACAACACAGACCCCGCCAAGTGGATAAAACGGTAACTTTCTGTTGTATATATCCTTGATAATCCGTCCTGCATTGAAGTTGATATCCCCGGCTCCGAAAACAAATGCCGGATTGACGATAACGCAGTCCAGTCCTTTTTTTACTGCTGCTGCAACTTCGACTTCGGAAAGATGCTTTGTTCTGGCATATTCAAGGTTTATAGCATGAAAATTCCACTCGCAGGATTCAGTGAGGGGTTTTTTATCGAAGGCAATTCCGACCGCTGTGATGGAGCTTACATGTACAACCCTTGCAACACCTGCGGCAAGAGAGGCTTGTAAAACATTACGGGCACCTTCAACATTTATTTTGTAGAGGAGCTCGTTTTTTTTGTCACCCATGTAAGTCAGACCTGCAGAGTGATAGACAAGATCAATACCCCGCAGTGCAGCATCAAGAGAAGCCCGGTCAGTAATATCGCCATACACAAGCCTGACCTTGTCAAGAACATCCGAAAGAGAGGTTAAATCAGAAGTTTTCCGGACAAGGATATAAACTTCATCAGTAGTAAAAGCAAGTTTTCTTACAAGAACCGAACCAATAAAACCGGTTGCACCGGTTACAAGGATTTTTTTATTCACCAGTAATATACTTCAATCGATTAAAAATCACTTCAATTTTCCGCTCACCGCAAAACCTGTCGTAGTGGTTCATGATCGGCAATACAACCATTATTGTCCAACGGCGGTCTCATCGACAACAATGTTCCCTTCAATAATTTTGTTCCGAATCTCCTCAACATGCTCATGATTTTGCTTACCGATCAGCGAAGCGTTTTTGTTGTTGTACACATAATCGGTATAGCGGTCGGCAAGACCGAAAACAGAAACACCCCCACCCTTAAAACTTCCATCCAGAACATTTTCCACAGTTTTCAGAACGGCCCTGTCGACCGCCTTGATCATACTGGATAACACAAATCCCGGCGCTTCTGATTCCTGGTCACGATCAGTGCATATCACCAGCCGTCTGCTTTCCCTGGCTGCCTCAATGACCCCGAGACCACTCGCTCCTGCTGCCTGATAGACTATATCAGCTCCCCTGCCATATTGACCAAGCGCAAGTTCCTTGCCTTTGGCGGGATTGGCAAACGCAGCACCAGTCATCCCTATATAGCCTGAAATCACTCTGACGGAAGGATTGACAGAGTGAACACCTTCAATGAAGCCAGTTTCAAATTTTTTAATGATGTTAGATTCCATACCCCCTATAAACCCGACCGTTTTTGTTTTAGTAACCAGCCCGGCTAATGCACCAGCCAGATAAGAACCTTTTTTCTCTTCAAAAACAATTCCCTGGAGGTTGTCTGGTACAGGAACTCCGGGCTTGCGGATATAGTCGATACATGCAAACTTTTTATCGGGGAATTCTGCAGCAATTGCAGTAATATCATCGCTGAAGAGGAGACCAACGCCGATAATCAAGCCAATATCAGGATCTGTGGCCATCTGGCGCAACGCTGCTTCCCGATCTGCTCCCTCTCCCTGCGGTTCAACGTAGAGAAAGGTTATCCCATGCTTTTTCTTGGCAAGTTCCAGGCCGTTAAACGCTGAATCATTAAATGACTTATCCCCTCTTCCGCCGACGTCAAAAACCAGACCAATCTTTAATTGGCGGTTCAGAGCGCGCTCTTTCCCTGTCTTTTCGCCGCTCTTTCCGGAACAACCCACAAAAAGGAAGAACAATAATAAAAGAATAGAGCTCGGATGCTTCATCAGTTGTTTGAAAAGAAATTGAGCATAGCTTCAGATTCCCCGTAAATTTATCAGTTTCGTAATTTATGAAAACTCCAGCAGAAAATGAAAGCTAATTTGCTCCATGGCGCTGATTGCAATGTCACAGATCTACTGTTGACCCCCGATAACAGCCTGGAATTCCGGTTAATGCCCTGAGAAGCGTCATCACCATGGGCTGATACCTGAGAGTGCGATTGCAACCGGTAATCGATCGTATTTTCGGCACAAGAGTATCAGCAACCTTTTCCGGGCTTTCCGCAACGATGCTGAAAAACCTCCTCGCTTCTGGCGAAGCATCTTGAAGAAGAAGTTCAGTCAACACAAGACCCGGACTGAGTTCATGAACTCCAATGCTTGTCTTTCCGGAACTCTTCAATTCTCCGGAAAGAAAATGCGTCAATTCCGCCACCCCCCTTTTCGATGCCTTATGATGAACTGCAGAGCGCGAAAAGGCCGCTCCCATGGATGAAAAACCCATGTTGAAAATATGGTAGATCGCTTTGGGTGACGGTGGTTGACTCATCATGAGTTTGACGGCTTCCGAACACATCGCTATGGTTCCGGAAAGGTTGGTCGTACAGGTTTCCAGAATATCGTCTGAATCAAGCTCCCATAAAGGTCGTTTCAACTTCCCCGCGGTACCGGCATTATTAATCCATCTGTCAACTCTTCCGAGTCGATGCGCGGCAAAACCTGCAAGTGCTTTTCCTCCATCAGGATCGCCAACATCACACACTACTCCATGCACCTCTCCCAGTGGAACCGCCTGACTGAGCGAATCTAATGCCGTCTGAAGCCGCTGCTGATTTCGCCCGCAAATAACAACACGATCGCCAGCCGAAAGAAACGCTGCAGCAAGAGCATACCCAAGCCCGGCACTTCCTCCAGTGATCACAACTCCCAGAGATAGTTCAGGCTTCATCTTTTTCATGCGTCGGGTTCTATTTATCTTTTAAAAAGCATTGCCACCTGTTAAGCAGGAAAAACTCTTTTTTATCCGTAAAACTTTGGGATATTTCCTGATATCTGCTTATACTTTAAAGATAAATTTTTTATTGTAAGACAAAGCCCTGAACAATCATAAAACACAGAGCCTATGCCTTCTCATCAATTTCTGCCCTCATCCTTTCGTGTGAATATTTTGCGGAAAACAAAACTCAGACCATTTCGTTTTCTTGCTCTCTTCTTTACCTTATCATCGCTGCATTTTTCTCAACCGGCAACCGCTCTTTGTGACACTCCAGCAGAAACATCATTAAAACCGCCCCATCAGACCTTCGGCCATATGGGAACGTTTTTTAATGATGTCATCCATTATTTTGGAACCCGATACAGATCCGGCGGCCAAACCCCTGCCGGATTTGACTGTTCTGGTTTTGTACAGTTCATGTACAGCAAGGCATTCAACATACATCTTCCCCGTTCATCAAGAGAAATGTCGGCTATCGGCAATAAAGTTGCCAAGGATGAACTTCAACCGGGAGATCTCGTATTTTTTCAGACACATGGCCAGCAAATCAACCATGTCGGAATATTTATCGGCAACGATACCTTCATTCATTCATCACTCTCAAAAGGGATTACTGAAGATAAACTGAAGCAAAGCTATTTCGACAAGAGTTTTGCCGGGGCAGTGAGGCTTCTTAACATCCCTGCAGATAAATTGCCATCTACTTCAGTCCAGCCAGAGGCAACCGCTGAGATCACCGAACCTTCCTGAGAACGCTACAGGTTATTAGCAGATGGAAAATCAACATGATAATCCGTCTGCTAATAACCGCTTTCCGAATACCGCACCTCTTTTTTTCAAATATTAACCCGTTGTTTTTTTTGGATTAGCCTGCAATTTTCATAACCATTTCGGATATTACCACATTTAATTATTCCCCGGCAAAATTATACATCCCCTTTTTTTGTTTATGAAAGTCTTTATAAAACTGACGGTGATTTTTCTTCTGTCGGTATGTTCCGCAGTCATTCTCTTTTGTTTAAGCCTTGGTTTTATCGTTTCACAACACGCTCAAAATCCTGAAAAATCAGATGTCATTATTGTGCTGGGGGGCGATAACGGGCTCAGGGTACGCAAAGGAGCCGAATTGTACAAGGCCGGATATGCCTCCCATGTTATTTTAACAGGGATTGACGAACGATTCTACCATCCTGATCATCCAAACTGGCGGGAACGCCGCATGATAGCACTCGGAGTCCCGAAAAATGCAATTCAGGTCGATGCCAAATCCACAACGACCTGGGAGGAAGCTGAGAACACTTCTGACACTATGGAAGAACAAGGATGGAAACGTGCAATGGTCGTCAGCGACCCGCCACACATGCTCCGTCTTTACCTGACATGGAGCAAGGCACTGGAAGGATCATCACAAAAATTCATCCTTGTGCCCACAAACCCGATATGGTGGAACCCGCTGTTCTGGTGGAACAACGAGAAAAGTTTTCAGTTTGTTATGAATGAGATCAAAAAAAACCTCTTCTACGCTATCATATACTAATGATCGTTAATAATTTTTATTAATAATTTCCATAGAGACCTCTATTTTTCTTCATAGACTGAAAGATCTGAATTGTTGCTTGACACCCAGTACATTTGATTCAAGATTTCACCGTAAGATCCCCCATCTGAAAAAGAGTGGTAACCCTATCATAACCCAACCTAAAAGATCAGGCTGAAAAAATGGCATTCGAACTGGACCCTGGATTGTTTGACAACGCGGAATGCAAAGGAATAACCATAAGAATCGTCGGAGTCGGCGGTTGTGGGTGCAATGCGTTGAACACTATGATTGAGAATGAAATCAACGGGGTTGAATATATCGCCTTCAATAATGAGCCTCAGGAACTGCTGAATTCGAAAGCTCCTGTCAGGGTGAGAATCGGTAAAAACACGTCGAATGTAATTGATCCTGGCGCTTTTTTTGCCAAAGGCCCTTTGAACAACCCTTTCTTTTCTGAAGAAGACCGCGAGCATATTGCCGCTCATCTGCACGGTGCAGATATTGTCATTATTGCTGCAGGTATGGGCAAAGATACCGGAACCATGGCAGCCCCTCTGATTGCCCTTATTGCAAGAAATATGGGCATCCTCACCCTGGGGCTCGTAACGAAGCCGTTCCATTGCGAAGGGAAAATGAAGGCAAAAACAGCCGAGGCTGGCATTGCTGAGCTGCGTAACTACATAGACACGATTATTCTTGTCGAAAACGAGAAGATTATGAGTGGGGCCAAGGAGAACACAACCGTCAAAGAAGCCTTTAATCTGGCAAACGATGTCATGTTCAGGACCGCAAAAGGGATTGCGGACATTCTCAACAGCCGAGGCCATATTAATGTCAATTTTGGTGACCTTTGCGGACTCTTGTCGGGAGCGGGCGACGCTGTTATCGGCACAGCTGCTGCATCAGGCGATCGACGTGCCTTGAGGGCGGCAACTGATGCTTTCAACAATCTTCAGCTTGACGGAATATTAGTGAAGGGCGCCAAAGGGGTTCTGGTCAACATTACAGGTGAAGTCACCATGAGAGATATGTCTGAAGCCATGACCTATATCGAGGAGCAGGTTGGCAATGAGAGCACCATTATCAACGGATACATTGACAAGGCAAGCATATCGGGAGAAACAAGGGTAACGGTCATTGTCACCGGTTTCAAAAGAAAACCGATTGAAGAGCTATGGAAGGAGACTCCAGCAACAGGAAATCATCCTGAATCAAGCACTATAGGTTATGGTGCAGCGGCATCACCGACAATTGATTACTCCATTCCGGCCTATATCCGAAGGCAGAAAACAACTGATGAAGAAGACTCTCTCCAGCAAAATCCATTGTTTGCAGGCAATAAAGAGTTGTTTCCCGACAGAATTCAAAAAGGCTTGCCTGATACTCCGGCCTACCTGCGAAAAAAAGAAAGATAAACTTATGGTTTTAGTGAAAGAGGAAGAATCAAGAGCGTTGAAATCAATAATAAAATGGTAATGTGTTGTACAGGGTTCTGTGAAGACAAATTCAGGTTACCATGAGGAAATTCATCCATGCTTGTGAAGAAAATAGCACCGCTTCATCCAGGAACTGTTCTGCTTGAGGAGTACATCACCCCTATGAACCTTACTGAAAAGAGAATTGCTGAGGATATTCATATTCCGGTATGGCGTATCAACGATATTATAGCAGGAAAACGGAGTATAACTGCTGAAACCGCTCTGCGTCTGGGACGATATTTCGGTACCCCAGCCCATTTCTGGTTTGGACTGCAGATGGATTACGACCTTCAGGTCGCTCTCAACAGTGAAGGGTTAAATATCGAACGTGATATCAAGGCCTATGACGACTCAAGGCTTTAAAGTTTTCAGTTGTTGACGACATCATCGGTTTCAGATTCCAGAGTAAGGTCCGGCGGTATCTGACGGTTAACCTTGGCTCCGAGCCGGCGTATCTCTTCAACCCTGCCCACAAGATTGCCACGTCCATCTTTGATTCGTTTCAGTGCAAGATCAAAAGAGTCCGATACGCCTGAAAGCTTTTTCCGGGCATCAGTCATAGCTTCAATGACGAGAAAAACCTGATCGTAGATCTTTCCTGCCTTTTCAGCGATAAGTTCAGCATTACGGTTTTCATTCTCCCGCCGCCAGATTTGTGCAATGAGCTTGAGGGTAATCATAAGCGTGGTCGGGCCACACAAAACCACGTTTTTTCCTGCAAGATCGTAGAGCAGTTCGGGATCAGCCTGCATAACAGCATGCCAGGCCGGTTCAAGGGGAATGCACATGATGACGAAATCGAGCGTTCTGTTTCCTCCGATACCGCTGTACTCTTTTGCCTGCAGTTCGGCTATATGGCGACGGACGGAACGTACATGCTCTTTTATGGCCTGCTGGCGTTGCGCTTCCTCTTCACAGCGACAGGAGCGTTCGTAGGCGGTCAGCGAAACCTTGGAGTCAACAATGACAGCCTTGCCTGCAGGCAGCATCACCATAAAATCGGGGCGTTTCAGCAATCCATCGTCATCTGCAAAACTCTCCTGCGCCACGTATTCACGACCTTTTACCAGTCCCGAAGCTTCAAAGATCCGTTCGATAATCATTTCGCCCCAATCTCCCTGCCTTTTGGAGTCACCCTTGATCGCTTGTGCAAGCAGATTGGCATCATCACTCACCTTCCCGCTCAGCTCATGCAGTTGGCGCACCTGCTCGAAAAGACGTCCTGAAAGCTCAGTATCGATGGTATGGACCTCATCAACCCTTTTACGGAAGGTATCGATCTGCTCTCGAAGGGGTTGCAGAAGTCCATCGATGCGTTCACGGTTCTCCTGACCGATCGCCCTCCCCTTCTCCTCAAAAATCCGGTTGGAAAGGTTTTCAAACTCGATTTTCAAACGGGATTCTGATTCCTGCATAAGGGCTGTTTTTTCGGAAACACTCCGCTGCTCATTCGCAAGATCAGCTTCAAGGCGGGCCTGGCGAATTTTGAGATTTTCAAGTTCCTGAGATTTCGATTGAAACCGCACGGCCACAAAAGCAAGCAGAACAAAAAAAAGAAGCAGGATGGAAAAGGAAATAATGTCGGTCATAAGGATGGAATCACAACTTTTCGAGATGTTTTTTCAGCAATTTTGCTCGCTCGTTATGTTTAAGGACAAACGCCATATAGAGCACAACAAGGAGGTTGATCATAACAAGACCTATCTTAAGCCATGTAAAGCCTTTTGCCAGCTCGAAGAGCTCTATTGGAAGATAGACGCATCCGCTGATCAGCGCGAACCATTCGGCCCATCGCCTTGCAAACCATAGTCCATAAGCTTCAATAAAGCGCATGAGCGAATACAGCAAGGCCAAAAGTGCCAAAAAGCGGATACGGTTATCGGTAAGATTGCCTGCTGCCTGAATAAATATTTTCGGAAAATCATGTGCCGGGTTGAGATGCAGATGCCTGACAAGCTGCTCGGCAGAACCCTGAATATCATGCTGCATCAATAAAAAAAGACCAGCCCCGGCAAACAGTACCAGAAAACCCTTAAATGCTTCAAATAATGCTACAGCTTTGAGGACACGTGTCATCTTATGCTTCAGTTCCATGCTCTTCAAATAAGCTTTTGAGTTAGTGACCCCTGCAACTTTCTTTGATTCAACCAGGCAGGTGTCACCAATAAAACAAAGATAATGTAAAGAAAAAATGGCCGTACAATCCTGCAAAGCTTTTGTTTGATACTTTCTTTTTCTTACCTTGACATTCCTGTAACGGCGAAGTGGCCGAGTGGTTAGGCAGAGGTCTGCAAAACCTTCTACAGCGGTTCGAATCCGCTCTTCGCCTCCAGCAACAAAAAGCCTGCATAATGCAGGCTTTTTAGTTTCATGAAAATCTTTCCCGAAATATCCTTCTATCCTATTTTTGCAGCACCGGAAATGATTGCTTCAACAAGATTGTCAATTGTTGCATCATCCATCAGCACTGGAATATTGAGGCAGATACTGCTGCGGAGCATGATGCCTGTTTTCGGCCAGAGCGATTCAAGATCGGCAGTATGGTAACGGTCGTACTCGCCAAGAAGGTGACCCCAGACTCCTGCAAAATGCCAGTCAAGTGCTTCAGGCAGAATCTTGGTTCCAAAACCGTGCTCGGTCAGGTGAGCTTCTAACTGAAGCGCAGCTTCACGGTTTCTGACCCTGAAAATCAGTGTATCCCCCTGCGAGCCGGCTTCATCACTGAATGGTCTCAGAATGATGTTATCAAGATGACGGATTGCATTCTTGATTTTACGCTTGTTCTCTTTCGCTGTTGAAAGAATGCTCTCTATTTTCGCAAGCTGGGCAAGACCGATTGCTGCAGTCACTTCACTGATGCGCAAATTCAGGCCTTTTGCCCTCCGTGGATCTTTCCCTCTCGGAAGACCAGGCTGATGCATGTGTCCGTGATCGGAAAACTCCGCAGCCCGATCGTAGATATCTTTGTCATTGGTGACAACGATTCCGCCCTCACCGGTATGGAGGGTCTTGCCTGCATCAAATGAGAATGAGGCCACACTGCCGAAGGTACCCAGCTTCTGGCCTTTGTATGTCGCTCCAAGTGCCTGTGCGGCATCCTCGATAAGGATCAGGTCGTGCTTTTTGCAGATTTCAGCAAGTTCATCCATTTTCGGTGAAGCCCACATTGGAATGGCAACGACTGCTTTAGTTGCCGGAGTAATAGCTTTTTCAACTTCCCTGGGGTCAAGATGGTATGTTTCATCAAGTTCAACAGGGATTGGCACTGCGCCCAATGCGCTGATTGCCTCCACAGGGGCAATAAAGGTCCATGCCGTTGTTATGACCTCATCACCAGGCCCGATTCCTGCACCGGCAAGGGCGCAATGAATAGCTGCTGTACCTGAAGACACCGCATGGGCATACTTCACCCCTATCCATGCTGCAAATTTTTCCTCAAACTCTCTCGCTTTATAATTGCCGCCGCCGTAACGATAGAGATTGACCTTATCCCTGCTGAAAAGTTCCTGTATTTCGGCCAGCTCTTCACGACCGATAAGTTCTGCACCCGCCATAATATTATCCTGATCTTTTAAGTTAATTGAAAAACAACCGCCCTTGCCGATTCTTCTGTAAACTCTACGGGATTGCCTGAAAATGATCCTTTCAGGGCTTCAGAAGCGTTGTGTGCAAATTCAGCGGCATTACCCTTGCCGTAACCATAAGGGATTAACGTAGGTATCTTCAAGAGGCTGTAGAGTTCATCCATCTCTTCAAGCAGTTCAGCGGTAGCCTCTTTTGGTGATGGAGATGAACGCATGGGGTTAAGCAGTGCATATTTTTCATAACCATGGATATGGTTGTAGCGCATTACCTCCTTGAGAAAGATCGCACCGGCAAGACCATGCGGCACACGATGCTTCACACCGAGGTAGTAGGCAAAACCGTTAGTCGGTCCGTCTCCGGAGTTCATCAGAGCAACCGTACCGCAAACACTGCCAATAGCAAGATCGAGCCTCGATTCTGCACGGTCGAGCTGATTCTGCTGCAAGGCATAAAAGGTCCGCTGAAATCCCTCAATAGCAAAAATTCTGCTGAACGCCGTATGCTTGATCGAACCGAAGCTGTCAACACAGTGTACAAGACTGTCCATGGCTGAAGCTATGACACTTTCAAGCGGAGCAGTCATTGAGAGCTGCGGGTCGATAACTGCTTTTTTAGGAAAGTTTTTTTTACTGTTGATACCAAGCTTGCGTCCTTCAGCTTCGTCAATAAACACCGCATTAAAGCTTACCTCGGCTCCGCTGCCCAAAAGCGAGGGAACGGTAACAAGCGGTAGAGGATCATTCACCCCAGTGGGAAATCCTTTGAGCGACAGAGCCGGAACGTTGTTGGTCATAAGCAGAGAAACCCCTTTGCCGAGGTCAAGGGTGCTGCCGCCACCTATGGCAACAATGGCATCTGGTGGATTGCTCCGAAAAAATTCTGCTACATGTTCAAGATGGGCATAAGTTGGTTCACCGCCAAATTCATTGCAATATACCACAGAGTTGGCATACGAGGTGGTAAGATTCCTCAAAACATCCTGAAAATAGAGGCTGCCAGCCACATTGGCATCGTAGATGATACCGGGTGTCTGCACTGCCAATTGAGCTAAATGCTCATGCAGGTTCAGTGCTTCATTAACCCCGATAACAAGATCGGTGGATAAAAAAAAATTCATAACAAGTGTGATCTAAGGGTTTTATTGGTTCACATCCTGAGCTGCCAGGTTTTTTTTATTAATGTAATACTCAATTAAATCTATTTCCTCAAGAGTATCAATCTCCCATGTCTGCCAAAATTCCATTTCATAAGCTGAAAGCTTTTCACCGATTCTATTGCCGAAAACCGTAAGCGTTTCAGGTTTGAATATATATATAGAACCATTTTCTATAAACTGCGTCGGGCGATCCTGGCGCATGCCGCGATTACGGTAATCAAAGTTAACGCTTTTCCACTCTCCGTCTTTTAACTCCCACAAGGTCAGATCGTCGGCTTTTGTTACAGATATCAGTGAATCTGCCCCTTCGTGAAGAAAAAGCTCTACCGCCCGATCAATATCCTTAGGTTTTCGTAAAGGGGATGTTGCCTGAAGAAAGACAATAACGTCGATCGGTATATGGAAGTCGCGCTCGATTACCTCTGCGGCATGCTGTATTGCCGATTCGGAGGTCGCTTTGTCGCCTGCAAGTTCTGTCGGACGCACAATCACATCAGCACCATACTCTGAAGCAACTTTGGCTATTGCCTGGTCATCAGTGGTGACAAAAACCCGTTCGATGCTGCTTGAGGCCAAAGCCTGCAGAATAGTCCATGCAAGCAGAGGTTTTCCCGCCACCGGGTAAATATTTTTGTTTTTCAGGCCCTTCGACCCGCCTCTTGCAGGAATGACAGCTACGGTATGCATAGAAAATAATCAGGTTTGGATTCAGCCGTCTATGACCTGCCGGCAGACATCAGCGATCTTTTTTGCGGCGGATTTATTCTGCAAGGGGGTAAGCGATTTTAATACTTCTGGCGACAACCCGCAATGCACAACTTTATTGAGGGCAGATCCTACAAAAATAGTGGATGAAAACTGGGCAATCAGCATCCTTGAATTGGCTATCATCTCTTCAGTCTTACCTTCACTGAAAACAAGACTGTCGGGAGCGTAATGCTCGATTTCCCTTATTGCCCTTTCAGTATTCTCATTGGGATGCAGCTTGAACAGAAGTTGACTGCCTCCAGCCATTTCAAGATACTTTCTGATATTTTTAACACGATTTTCGTAAATATACGTTTCACGGTTGTCAGATGTGCAGACAAGAACGTAATCGTGATATGAAAAGTCATTGTGCAGGTACTGCTCACAGTTGTCAAAGTTTGGAATACTGGTAACCTCGATCTTGGCCGGATCTACTCCTTTGCGAATAAACAGATCGCGGTAGCCTTCACTGGCAACACAGAACTTTTCATAGGAATCTGATAACCCTGTCGTGGAGGTACCGGCAATCCATCGGGGAATCCACTGAAAGTTTCTTGCAAGATGGTAGAACAGAGTTTCCGGTTCGGTCATTCCTTCCTGAACCAGTACAATTTTCCTTTTCCGAATGTGTCTAGGTACTATAAGATCAGTACAGGTCACCACAAGATCATACGCATGCTGAAGTCCGCCGATATCAAGCTTCAGACCGTATGAACGAAGGTATTCGAGCGTACTTTCAGAGCGTTTGCGGCCCATAATCGTAAACTCAAGCAACCCGCGGTCACTGGCTGCACCAAGGATACCATCGCTGAAAAATGGTGAAAAATACTGGTCATAATCGGTCAGCCAGCCGGCAATCTGATGCATCTGGGTCGTCTGGTTCATCGACCCGCATACAAATAATATCTTCTTCTTCATGACTCTCCGTTAGAGGCTCCCTGCGCATCACGGAGATGCACTCCCGAAAAAAACATGACTCCATAACCGGCTGCATACCAGAGTACCTCCTTGAAGCGCCTCAAAAGCACAAATGCAGCACCGTAAGCAAGGAAATCCTGCACACCAAGTGCGTGAAAAAACGCCAGGTAACCAAGATCCTGCACACCGAGTCCCGAAGGAACGAAAAAAAACAACCCGCGGAGTATGGTAATTGAAGTATCTATGGCAAGTACCTGAACAAATGAAACAGGTACGCCCAGCAAGATCAATATGATATAACTCTCAATGGCAAGCGTAAACCAGGCAAGGATATAGAAAAGCATGACTGTAAAAAGCCTTCCGGTAAAAGGGCCTCTATAACTCTTGAGTTCCTGATCGGTGTCGTGAAACCCGGATTCCTTTGCTATAAGCCATGATTTAATCCTCTTGAACGGAATTCGCATCAAAAAGCCGTGAAGATTACGGGCAGCTTTTCCGTTGAGAAGAAGCATAAGAAAAAGAAGAAAAGAGAGAAACACAAGGGTGCCGGTGGCTGCCATAATATAGCCAAGTCCCTCAAATCCAAGCATCTGAACAGAAACTTCCTGCAGAAGTGAAAAACCTGCAATGGCACCGATAAGAGTATAGAGTCCCTGGGTAACACCAAGCATAAGTTTGCGGATCGCTACACTTGCTACACCGGCAGGAAGCGGAATCTTCAGAAACCGATAACACAGGTATGGACGCAGAGGCTCACCAACGGCTACTCCTGCCGGCAATGTCATTGAGACGGTTTCTGTTATGATCTGTATTTTAAGAAGCTTGAAAAACGGTATAGCAGTTGTGCTTTGAGGAAACAATTTCATCCAGGTAAATGTCTCGATGAGATGCAGTGCTAAGTAAGGAATGAGAATAAATACCGACGAAACACCGATCTTCGAAATCCGTCCTGTCGCAGTCTGAAGGTCAACCTGGCTGAATAGATAGACAATAAGGATGATACCAAGACAAAGGCCGGCATAGCCAGTCCATGAAGAACCGGATTTTTGCGAAATCTGCATGAAAAATCAGAAAAAAAGCTAAAAAATGAAAGCTCCAGGGATAAGCTGGAGCCTGCTTGCTGCAATATAAAAAATCCTGATTTAACGCCTTTGTTGTTTTTGTTCTATTACCGGTTTTTCTTATTTTAAGTAACAAGTGAAAAAAATAAGAATAAAAAACATTATGACATTATGATACTACGTAAACCTTTACTGAGAAAGCTCTTAATTCCAGGGATGCTTTTTCTTGGTGCATGCGGCTGTAACAAAAGTGCCGTGGTAGCTCCAACACTTGCTCCACCGCCTCCTGCAGTTATCCACCCTTCTCTCGGGGATGTGTTTTTTGATTTCGATAAATCTGAACTCCGCGCGGATGCTGTTGAGCAGTTGAAAACCAATGCCAACTGGCTAGGTGAAAATGCTGGAAGAAAGGTGATCATCGAGGGGCATTGTGACGAAAGAGGTACCAATGAGTATAATCTTGCTCTTGGTGAGCGCCGCGCCAACAGTGCAAAAAATTACATTGTCAATCTCGGTGTTGAACCTGTCCGTCTCAAGACAGTCAGTTATGGTGAGGAAAAACCATTTGCAGAAGGCCACAACGAAGAGGCATGGTCACAGAACAGAAGGGCTCATTTCGTTGCTGAATAGCTGTATGCTCTCTTGAAAGCTCATCGTTTTCCAGGGCAGCCTCGCTGAAAAAGAGGTTGCCTTGGATTTTTTTTACGTTTCATAAACTTCCATCCAATTCTTCCTGTTGCCCTTTGTTACTTTGTACTAAAAAATACAAAGCATGCTATGGGGTATTGTTAAATATTCGTTAATTACTGTATGAATAATGGCTCAGCTTGAAGTAAGCCGACGCTGAATTTTAACCTCATCTTTTGAACCCTGTAGCAATTCCTGGTTATTATTTCTAAAGGCTCTTTTCCACCAGATAAATATTCTTGCTGATGGGACTCATCAATCCTGACTTTCAGACATTACCGGAACTCTTTTCCTCTGTTTTTTCACATTACAGAGGACAGGAGTCCAAATTTCCGATCGCAAGAAAGATTAATGGAGTTTACGAGCCCATTTTATATCATACACTGGAAGAAGATGTCCACCATTTTTCTGCGTTTTTAAAACACAACGGTGTGACTTCAAAAGACCGCGTAGCCATACTTTCGGAAAACAGACCGGGGTGGTATCTCGCCGATATGGCAATCCTGAACCTTGGGGCTATAAATGTCCCTCTCTACCCTTCTTTACCGCCGAATCAGATTGAGTTTATTCTCAACAACTGCAGCGCCAAGGCAATTGTTGTTTCCAACATGCTGCAGCTTGGCAAAATAATCTCGATCTGGCAGAACCTTCCTGAATTGTGCCTGGTCATAGTCATGAATCGTCTTGAGGAGAGTGTTGAAGATGCGCTTGATCTGAACCAGGCAAAAGATGAGGGGAAAATAATTCTTGAAGAAAAACCATGGTTCCTTGAGAGGGCACCTGTTGAACCGGATGATGTTGCCACCATTATTTACACCTCAGGTACAACGGGACTTCCGAAAGGGGTCATGCTTACGCACCGGAACTTATGTGAAAATGTCAAATCCAGCTCCTCAATTATTCGACTTGACGAATCAGACTGCGGACTCTCCTTTTTACCGCTCTCTCATGCTTATGAACGAACCGGAGGTTATTACCTGCTGTTTTCATGCGGTGCAAGCATTTACCTGGCCGAAAGTGTTGAAACAATTTCATTGAACATGACTGAAGCCCGGCCGACCATTATCTTTACCGTGCCGCGGCTGTTCGACCGTATCAAAATGAGCATCCTCAAGCAGATTTCAAATGAGAGTGCCATAAAACAGAAAATCTTCAAATGGGCAGTAAGTACAGGCGAGAAGTATCACAGAGAAATCAATAGTAAAGGAAAATCGCCAACATTTTTATCGTTACAGCATGCTCTAGCCAAAAAACTCGTCTATCAAAAAATCAAAAACAAGTTAGGCGGACGGCTGCGTTATTTTGTCTCCGGCGGAGCCGCGCTGCCGCAAAAGATTGGTGAGTTTTTCCAGGCGCTCGATATAACTATCCTTGAAGGATTCGGTCTGACTGAGACGTCACCTATCACCAATGTAAACAGACCTGAAAAAATAAAGTATGGAACCGTCGGACCAGTAGTTGATAACGTCCAGTTGAAAATTGCAGAAGACGGCGAAATCCTTTTTAAAGGACCGAATATTATGAAGGGGTACTGGAATGATGAAGAGGCTACCCGGCAGGTTATCAAGGATGGATGGTTTTACTCTGGCGATATCGGAGAGGTCGACAATGATGGGTATTTAAAGATAACTGATCGTAAAAAACATATTATTGTAACCTCAGGGGGTAAAAATATTGCTCCTATGCCCATTGAGAACCTTATTACTGAGAGCCCTTATGTAGACCAGGTCATTGTAATCGGCGAAAAAAGGCCTTTTCTGATCGCAGTAATAGTACCTGATTTCAACAGACTCAAAGAATTTGCCAGGGAAGAAGGTATTCAGTTCAGCACAAACAAGGAGTTGATCCAGCACAATAGTGTGCATCAGATTTTTGAAAAACTCTTGCGCACGGTTTCACGTCAGCTTGCAACCCATGAAAAGGTGCGCAAATTCCTGCTGGTCGATAGTTCATTCACCGTTGAAAACGGTCACATGACCCCGACACTCAAAATTAAGCGAAAAGAGATTATAAACAGGTACGCGACTGAAATCGACAAAGTCTACAAAACACTCAATATGGTCTATAATACAGAATAGAAAATATGTTCAGCTCCCTTTGATTTTCAGGATTGAAAGAGCACCGGCATTGGTGCTCTTCTGGCGTTCAACCACTCCTTCAGTGATAAGATCATTGATAATTTCCTCAAGATCCCATGGGCAGGATGCATATTTTTCACTGATCTCTTCGAGAAACATTTCCCCCGTATTGATGAGCTCCTTGACAAGTTTTCCACGATACCATCGCCTTGAGCCCTGAAATTTTGACTGCTTCGT
>Ga0364878_1031_pt2 | contig 15497 bp, 13 predicted proteins | sample SorcelJu500001C6_5_FD_206932 | JGI IMG/M metagenome (GOLD analysis project Ga0364878, IMG submission 206932) | Enriched cells from Trout Bog Lake Hypolimnion, Wisconsin, USA - BchlTB.July30.5000.01.C6 | ecosystem: Environmental > Aquatic > Freshwater > Lake > Hypolimnion/Profundal zone | place...
TAATAATTTATCTTCAATAACTATTCTGTAATTTCTAAAATAAATACATGTCTATGCCTAACCTGAGCACATTCAGTATGCTTCATGAAAAAGTTAAAAAATATAAGGTTATAAATGATCTTGATACTTTTTCGATTGCTTTTATTGGGTTGTCACTAGAAACTATTTTACACTTAAATAGTGATGAAATTGAAGATGCTATAACAGATGGGTCTATGGATGGAGGAATAGATGCAATTTATATATCGGATCGAATGGTACACATCTTCACTTTTAAGTATACTGAGGATTTTGAAAAAACCAGAAAAAACTTTCCTGAAAATGATTTGGATAAATTACTTGTAACTATTCAAAGTATTTACAATAGACAACTTATTAAGGCAGATGTTAATGAGATTCTTTGGGATAAAGTTAATGATATTTGGACTTTATTTGAAAGTGGTGTTTTGGATTTTCGTTACTACATTTGCTCTAATAAATTAAAGCCAGTTGAACATGCCCGCAGGAAATTTGAACAAGCTCTTAAGCCCTTCAGATTCGTAGATTTTATCTATCTTGATCAGGAAGATCTTGTTAATAAAATTCTTGAACACAAGTACAGAAAAGTAAATGGTCAACTTTCTTTTATAGATAAGCAATACTTTGAACGTAGTGACGGGAATATAAAGGGAATTGTTGCTACAGTCGCTGCTGATAATTTAATTAAATTAGTAACTGATCCAGATAATAAGGATCAAATAAATGAAGATGTATTTAATGATAATGTTAGGGTTTACAAAAAAAATAATCGTATAAATGAAAGTATTGTTGAGACGGCCTTGTCTGAAGAGAACTATCAATTTTGGTATCTCAACAATGGAATAACTATTGTTTGTGAAGATTGTACGTACATGCCAAACACAAGAAGTCCTCATGTTACTTTATCAAATTTTCAAATAGTTAATGGAGGACAAACAACACATGCTTTATTCGAAGCCTACCACAAAGATTTAGAACGGTTTGAGAATGTACTGCTACTTGTTCGTATTTGTCAGACTAAGCGAGATAATATAATAGCAGATAAAATAAGTGAAACAACCAACAGTCAAACCCCCGTTACAACAAGGGATTTACATGCAAACGACCGTATTCAACGCAAACTTGAAGATGAGTTTAGGAGTCTTGGTTATTTTTATGAGAGAAAAGCTAATCAATATGAAGATGAACTGGATACCCATCGGCTTAATAACGAACTTCTTGCTCAGTTATATCTTGCGTACTATTTAAATATGTCTTCAGAAGCCAAAAACAACAAAAGCTTGGTATTTAGTGAAAAGTAAAGCGAAATCTTTAAAGAAGATACCGTTACTGCAAGCCGTATGCTTTTACCACTAAAAATATATCAGCCGCTTCAACTTATGAAGCGTGATATTCAGCGAAAAAAAAGGAAGAGAGAACAAATAAATGAGCAAGAATCATTTGTTTCGCGAGCAGTTTTTCATATTGTAAATGTCGTGAAATTGGTTGGAAAATATGAATTTATAGATCTTTCCGATGAAAAAAATATTTTTTTAGCAATTAATAAAGCTATAAATTTGATAGCTAAGGTCGTGGAAAAAGAAAGTAAAAGCAGAGGTTCTGTTTATACTCATGATAAATTTTTTAAAGAAATTAAGACTAATGATATAATCCGAGATTATGTTAATAAAACATATGAAAACCATAGCCTCAAAAAGGTTTAAATCTTTATTACATACGAAACATATTATCCATAATCCAAAATCACGCTAAGGATACTCTACACAAGTCATTTGCCAAAAATTTCGATCTCGACAAATCAATAACTTACTAAGTCTCTGTGGTGAAATTTCAAACTTATGCAGAGTATCCCTAACCACCCGGTTAGTAAGTTTTGCAGATGCACTTCGAAACACTTCAGTTACTTCTATAGGAGAGAAAACCATACGTAGTGAAAAAGTACCTTAAAATATGAGGTTTTACGTATTTTATATGATCAGCAAAATAACTGGCTCGCTGTTGTTATGATGCACGATACCTGAAAGGAGATATTGGAGATGAAATTGATGAACATTGTTTTTGCCTTGTTATCTCTTTCTGTGTATTCGTCTGTGTGTGGTGCTGATGGTCATTCTGCCGGACAGCCTTATCTATCTGCATTGTATCTCCCCAAAAAAATCTTTATACATAAACCTATTGGCCTTTTTAGGGATGCCAATTTCAGGGGCACTCATTTTATGGAAAATGCTGATTTTGGAGATGCTGAGTTTGTACAAGAAGCTGGCTTTTTTGATGCTTCTTTTGCAGGAGATGCCGCTTTTAATGAGGCTCATTTTTTAAAAAACGCTACTTTCGAAAACGCTCAATTTGCAGGTCAGGCTGATTTTCAGGCTGTTCATTTTACAGAAAACGTCGATTTTTCTGATACTTTTTTTGGAAAAGATGTCGATTTTGAGAATGCCCAATTTTCAGGACAAGCCGATTTTCAGTTTGCCCATTTTTCAGGCAATGTCAATTTTTTTGATGCTTCTTTTGCAGAGGATGTCGATTTTGAAAACTGTGTTTTCAAAAAAAATCTTGTTCTTGCCTCTGCAAGATTTGAGCAGGGAATAGACTTGCGACGCGTTGACCTTGGGAACACTGATTCAATAATAGTCGATCATCGCACTTTTTTTCCTGCTGGAAAACTCCATGCCAACTGGAAACAATTCAAGAACCGGATTTATGTTCGCGCCGGTGATTGTGCCACGTACAGTAAATGGCATCAAGCTCAAACGCTTTATCAATCTCTTGTTTCTCAGCATAAAAGTATCGTTCAGGCTAAAAGCCGCCTTGACAGTCTGAAACAGCGCCTCAATACTGAGTATTACGATATGACAGAGATTTTTTATCAACGGCTTCGGGATAATTATCTTGCACAAAATGACAAGGCATCTGCGGATGCTGTGATGTTTGAGTTGGCTGAGCAGCGGGGAAAAATTTTACACGAATGGCGCTGGATTCTCTACGGCTGGCTTATGGGGTGGGGCTACATCCCTGTGCGATTCATTCTTGTTGCCTTTTTTTGTGTCGCTCTTCCTTTTTCCTGGTTATGGTACAGACGCTTTTATCATCTTGTCGTTCCTCTGGTTGACTTTTCTATTGATGACTCTCTCAAAGAGCGCCTTGCGGTGCAAGAGAACATGACGATAAAACCGCGATTCAAGTATTTCAAAGTCAAGGTATTCAATCACGACAATGTCACCCAAGATATTACCCTGCCGGCAAGAGTATGGCATGTGGTGTTTTTCAGTGCTTCGGTGTTGTTTGGTATCCGTTTCAAGAAAGAGTGGATTGCAAGAAGGGATAATGCCTTTTTATGGTGTGTTACCATCGAATGGCTTTTGGGCATTGTGTTGTACATCCTGTTTGCCGGTTTGGTCAAAAGCTATGAGTTTGGCTATGTGAAAGGATTGCTGGGGTTGTAGGAAAGGTACGTGAGCCTGTGTCCATCCTTGGTTGAGTTGATTGATTCTTTTTCTCTTCTTCCAACCGGTACGGTTTTTTTGCTCACGTTCCTGCAGAGAAGGCTATCAAGCGGCCAAAAAGTGGCTGAAAAACAGGACAGGCAGGGAACTCTCGTTTGAGATGGTGTCAGGCACTGCCAGAGAATCATTGTGGCAGTCACCGATACTGATCGGCGGAGGAAGAAGATTGATACCATTATGGCGGGAATCATTTCCTGAGCGTATGCGTTATATGGTAATGTGCTCACTGTTTTTGTGGTGTACGACACCAAAGGGAGATGTTGAACATGAAACCGATGAACATTGTTTTTTTCTTGTTGTCTCTTTTTGCATGGTCGTCCGTTGTTGGACTTGAGCTCCAGCCCCCGAATTAAAAATCTGGACAAAGAACAAACAAAACAGGAGAACCATAATGCTCACGAGAGAACTGCTTCTCAGATCGGTAACAGAATGGAATGAGACTCGGCAAGCTCATCCGGAGTTGCCGGTAATCCTCAGAGGGTTAAGCTTCATTCGAGCCAACCTTCAGAATGCCAATCTCAAGGATGGAGACCTGACCGATACCGACTTTTGGGAAGCAAACCTCTCAGGGGCAGACCTCACCGAGGCAAACCTCTTTGAGGCAAACTTTGGACGGGCAGACCTCACCAAGGCAAACCTTAGGGGGGCTGACCTCAGAGGGGCCGACCTGACTAAAGCGGATCTCCAGGGAGCAAGCCTTTGCGAGGCAGTTCTTGGACAGGCCAACCTTTGGAGGGCAAACCTCAGCCGGGCAGACCTTACCAAAGCAGATCTTCAGAATGCCAACCTCAGGGAGGCAAGGCTTCATGCAGCACAGCTCAGAGAGGCTAACCTCGCCAAAGCGAACCTCGAAGAAGCAAACCTTCAAGAGGCAGATCTTAGTGATGTAAAAGGATTGCCTCCAAGTCAGAAAGAGCAATCACTCACGGAATGAGATGAAGAGGGAGGTGGTAAAAAAGCTGACACTCCCGCACCGAAAGCGGATAAGGAAAAGTTTCTCTGCTTTACCAAGAAAGCCCCAACCATAAGAAGGGGCTTTCTTGGTAAAGGTTATTTTGTTCACAATCTGTGGTACAACATACCAAGCCCTGTTCAGCTTGCCTGAATGAACGAACAATCCCAGTCTGATTCCAGAGTTGCACTGGAAAGCGAGTGTCCACCGCTGCCGGTCATGGTGACTGCCTGGGCTGCACTGCCGGAGCTTGTTGTTGTGGCGGAGCAGGCGAAACAATCTGAAAAGGTAATGTGGCCGTATTCAGGTAAATTTGCCAGAGCGCCGTTGATACCGGGTCGTTCCATGATCCATTCAGCACAGTTGCCCTGGAGCGTTGTGCCTGCTGGCGCAACAAAGGTGATGGTTGTGGAGACACCGGTAGTCAGGTTTGTCAGCGAGGCTGATCCTTGCGGTTTGCCATTCACGATTCCCAGATAGCGCACCGATGCTGAAATGGCGTCGCCTGGGTGAATGGGCAGGTTTGTGATCTCTGTCCAGCTGTTAGGAAACCATTCGTACCAGGCAAAATATTCGGTCTTGACTACCCCGTTTTTGCGGGAGACATGCTGCCCTGTTCCTGCCTGAAGCACATCAGGGGAATTCCATCCATCGATCCCAACCCATGCCACCGACCACCAGTCACCGTCGCCGGAAGCGCCGGGCATCACCGATGGCACCGTCCATTGTCCTAAAATCCAGACAAATGGTGCACCGGTAAAGAGCACGCCACCACTCCAGTTGCCACTTGTCGCACCACCTTTGCCGGAAGGGTCACGCTTGATTTCCGGGCGAACGCGCAATTGCGGAGTTATATAGGTCAGTGGTCGGGAGAGCGTTTTCTGCCATACCTGCGCGGCTTTTGGTGATTTTTGCGCATCAGGGGGAAGGGGAAATCCGTAGCGAAGCAGATCTGTCTGGCTTGCCTTGAGTGGATTGAATCCTTGTGGCGGCAGTTCAATACCATGAATACCTTCAAGGTTGGTTGGGATGAGTTTCAGGTTCTGCCCAAAGAGTTGATTTTGTGTAAGTGCCATAGCATACCTCCTGTTGTTTGGTTCTATGAAGAATACCTGTTCCGTTCTTACTACCTACTACTCAATCCATTTCGTTGTTCCCTTTCCATGATTGTGTCATCTGTTCCTGGGAATGACTTTTTTGTCATGCAGAAAAGTAACCATTGTTATTACGCCATCAACTTTATCTTGCCCCAGGCACTGCGTGTTATGGCACAGCATACTTTTGCCAATCAGGTTGCCGTATCGCCGTATAACAGCATTTGCGGTATGTTTTTTACTGGGATATTTTTTGGAGCGTTGCTTCCTTCGGGATACTCTATCTGCCATACTCGGTCGAAGACGGTGCCAGGCCAGGGCGACTGGGGGGGATTGCCTCCCACGGCGTAGGTTAACTCGGGAATCTTGCCATGATGCCAGCAAATCAGGATGAGTTTTCCGGCATATTTGGTGTTTCCCAGAATGTCGTCAGCAAGTTTCTGGAAATCGATATCGGCGTGCTTGGAATCAATGGCAAGGCCCAATGCCTGGGCGAGGGGAGTGATGGTCTCCACCGGTCGATTGCTCTTTTTCGAGGCTTGTGTGGCAAACAGAAAATCCGGTTTGCCGAAGGTGGCAGGGATATATGCTGCAAGGGCGCCAGCGCGTTCGTAGCCTCGTGTTGAAAGATCGGAACTTTCTGTATCGCTATCCACTGCAGGATCGCCTGGTTTTTCACCGTGGCGAATGATGATGATGTGTTTCGGTACAGCAGCCATTACGTAGTTCTCCTTTTATGAATATGGAGTTCGCCTGACGAAAACCGTTACAGTAAAATCTTGATTGCTATCATTGCCCTGCATCTCTTCCATGTTGTGTGACGTTTTTTTTCAATATTTCCAGCAGCCTCAAACTTCTTATCATTTTCATCGGTATAACGTGTGAAACGATCATGCTGTTTCTGCAATTCTTTTCTTCACATGCCTTTCTGTTGCTGTACATTATCGAACATGTTCAATAATGGGTTCAACCTCTCCGCTCGCCCGACAACCAATTTTTCTTCTTTGCTTTTGTTAACAATGGTGACTCCTAAACCGTTCGTATGTTGCCCTCTTTGTCAGCTCATTCAATAAAATATGTGCTTTTTTCAAGAGCATCATTGGAACTGAGGCCACTGTTTTTTTGTTCACCATCTGTATTCTTTTTTTGTCGATTGGAGCTTTTTTTGCATCATGAGCATGCTTTTTTGTATGTTTAGCGCTAAGATTTTTTTCCTTGCTTGTGCGATGAAATGTGCTCATGAGAAACAGTTGTCAAATAGCAAAAGAGCGAAGAGGATATTATTTAATGACGTTTTTGTGGTCAGTTTGAGAAAAAGGAGGTCAATTTGATTGTCCTCAGATGTGAAGCATGGAACCGAGATATCTCAATAACTGGTAAGGTTGTTCAACTTTGAATAATTGTTAAACGATAGAAGAATCATGAAAAAAAACATTTTGGTTGTTACGGGAATTGCAGGAATGCTTTTGGGCGTTTCTCCTGCTGTTGGTCATGCGGAGGTTGACGTTCGTGTTGGTGATGTTCGTGTCGGTATCGGGGATCGACATGTTCGTCCCGCTTTTGTTGTCAACGCGCGTCCTAACTTTGTTTACGTGCCGGATCTCGGTTTTTCAGTAGCAGTAGGAAGTCCTTATGATTTCATGTACTACGGCGATCTTTACTATATTTATAATGACGGTATTTGGTACAGTTCCTCATATTATGGCGGGCCGTGGATTGTTGTCCGGAATGGCCGACTTCCTTTGGCGCTGCGGCGGCATCGCATCGGAGATATCAGGCGGTTCCGTGATATGGAATATCGCAGGCATGATTCGAGGTACTGGGAGGGCAGGGAGCGACATGACGACAGGCATGAGAGAGATGAACGCGGTGGTCATAGAGATGAAGGTCACGACCGTGGTGAACATGATCGTGGTGAACACGAGCGTCGATAAAGAGAAGCTCCATGACTTAAAACAGGTTATGGCGTAAGATGCGCATGTTATAAAGCTCTGTTGAGAGAAAACAATCGATCACATACTACATGTCCATCCCCCGCAGAAAGCTGCGGGGGATTTTTTTTCGCAAGTTTTTTAACCACCTGTCGTCCAATCCAATGAAACAGAAAAAGTAATGCAAGAACCGGATTTGTTACTGGGGTTTCAGGCAATTTGTGCGGCAGATTGGTGCCTTAGATGCAGCCATAGAAAAGGAGCGAAATTTGAACGTCAAGATGAAGAATTGTTTTCCTCAAACTATGGAAGGTTCTGGCAAAGGGAGGAAACGGTTATTCAGGCGAACATATAAGAAGGCTACGCTCTTTTTGCTTAACACGAAATATAATGTATCATGTACCTATATTGTTGGTACATAGTCTGCTTTTATCGTCTTCCATAACAGGATAACAGGTACGTACAGGTGTCAGGAATTCTTAAAATAGCATTGAAGCTTCTTGTCAATGACAAGAGCAAGTTTACCGCTCTGTTGGTTGGTATTACGTTTGCTGTATTTCTCATGACGATGATGACCTCCATGTTTGCCGGTATTCTCAACAGGTCGGCAGCACCAGTTCTTAACATTGGGGCAAAGATCTGGGTTATGGATCCTGCGGTTAACAACGCCACCAGCAGTATCCCAATGCCTGACTATATTCTCTCTACAGCGAGAAGCATCAATGGCGTGAAATATGCGGTGCCTGTCTATTTTGGCAATGCTTTGGTCAAGCTTAAAAGTGGTACCTATCAAGCGGCAAATGTTGTCGGTCTTGATGATGCGACACTGTATGGCCGGCCTGAAATGCTTGAGGGTAAAATCGAGGATATTTATGCGGAGAATGCCTTTATTGTGTCGAAAGATGCTGAATTCAAAAAGCTTGAAAATCCAAAAGTTGGCACTGAATTTGAAATCAATGACCATAGAGGTCAGGTCGTTGGCTTGGCTAAAGTTGCTTCTTCAGGGCTGTTTGGAATTCCTACGCTCTACACAACGCTCAATAGAGCAATTACCTACATTCCCTCGACGCGATTTACCACGTCATTTATTCTGCTTGAACCAAAAAGTGAAGCTGATATTCCTTTTATTCAGCAGCAAATTCACAAGCTTGGATACCAGGCTCTTACGGAAAATCAGTTTGTAAAAAAGATTACAGATTTTTATACCTATCAGACCGGTGTGGGGATGAATGTCTTGATGATGACGGCAATCAGTTTTATTGTTGGCTTGTCTATTTCCGGCCAGACCTTTTATACGTTTATCCTTGAGAACCTTGAACGGTTTGGCGCATTGAAAGCCATTGGTGCAAAAGGGAGTGAGCTGATTTCAATGATTCTTTTTCAGGCTTCGTTTACCTCGATACTTGGCTATGGCCTCGGTGTTGGTATGGCTTCAACGTTTATGATTCTTGCGAGGCTTCGTTTACCGGATTATGCGGCTCAGGTTACCTTCAATAATCTTATTCTCGCCTTTGTTATGGTGCTGATTATTGCAGGATTTTCGAGTTATATCGGTGTTCGGAAAGTGTTACAGATACAACCGTTTGATATTTTCAGGGGCTGATATGGGAAATGTTGCCATAGAGGCCAAAGGTCTGGTAAAGTGGTTTGGTGAAGGAGAGGCAAAAACCACAGCCGTGAAGAATGCGAGTTTCGAGGCGAACTTTGGAGAGCTACTCTATATTGTAGGCCCGTCAGGAAGCGGCAAAACGACCTTGCTCAGCATGATTTCGGGTATTCTGAAACCAAACGATGGTGGTGTCATCGTCGAGGGCAAAAATCTTTGGGATATGTCCAGTGATGCCATTGCCGATCTTCGCTTGAACAAGATTGGGTTTGTGTTTCAGGATTACCATCTTTTTCCACGATTAACCACAGTTGAAAACGTGGCTATTCCCCTGATTTTGAAAAAAATGGAGTGGAATGAAGCCATTAACGTTGCACTGGAATATCTGGAAATTGTGGGGCTCAAGAATCGGGCACAGTTACAGCCTGTCAAGCTGAGTGGTGGTGAGCAGCAACGTGTGGCCATTGCTCGGGCAATTGCTGGCCATCCAGATATCCTGATCTTTGATGAGCCGACAGCCTCACTCGATGGTGATACAGGAAGAAAGATTGTGGAATTTATCAAAACCAAAATTCTCAATGAGCAGCGCTGTGTCATTATTGTGACGCATGACAGCCGGATCTATGAGTATGCGGATACAATCATGAAAATGGAAGATGGAAAAATCATTGGCTTTGAAAGGAACGGTGCTTTGAAAGGAGTCGTTGCATGAGAAATAAAATTTTAATCGGACTTGCCATCATCGGCATCTTGCTCGGAATTGTCAGTGCCTATATTTCAGGCATTCCGGCAAGGCCTCAGCCACCGGCATTCAAGCCTGCAGAAAATCCCTATGCAAAGGGGATCTATGCCAATGGGATTGTTGAGACGGCTCAGACCAGTGGAGAGAATATCAATATTTATCCTGAAGTTTCGGGTACTGTGGTAAAAATTTTGGTTGCCGAAGGTCAGCATGTACCAGCCGGAACGCCGTTGTTGATGTTGGAAGATTCTGTACAACGTTCCGCTGCTGAATCGGCGCAAGCGCAGATTGAGGTGTCAAAAGCAACGTATAAAAACCTGCAGGATACGTTCAGTAAACAGAAGGCTTCATGGATGCTTGATCCAAGATCGGTCAGTAAAGATGCACTGGATACCGCAGAAAATGCCATGAAAACGGCGAAGGCAAATCTTCAACTTGCTCAAAAGCAGTATCAGTCAGCCAATGCGCTTTTGGCGAAATATGTTATCAAAGCGCTTTCGGGAGGAACGGTTCTCTCAATGAACACGGCTGTAGGCAGTTATATTTCAAGCCAGGGTGTTTATGATACCTATACCGGTGTTTTTTATCCGGTATTGGTTATGGGGAATCAGAAAGGTGACCTCGCCGTACGGTGTTATGTGGATGAGATCCTGATTCACAGGATTCCTGATCCATCGCAGATACAGGCAAAAATGTTTATTCATGGATCAAATATCAGTCTTCCGTTGAAATTTGTCAGAATACAGCCGAACGTTTCGCCAAAAATCGAATTATCGAGCCAGAGAACCGAAAGGGTTGATGTGCGTGTCCTGCCGGTTATTTTCAGTTTTGAACAGCAGAAAGGTATTTCAATATATCCGGGTCAACTTGTTGATGTCTACATTGGTGAGCACAGTGGCAACCTCAAAAAATAGCGAGGCATATCAGGGCTGTCGCCGAGGCAGGGCTCTCCTCGTTTCATTCGGGGTATCGCTTTTTCTTTTATCAGGCTGTGCCGTTGGTCCAGACTTTGTTCGTCCCGAAGCACCGAAGGTAACCCAATACAACCATGGAGGAGATCCCAAAGAGACGACTCTTGTGGATGGTCTTTCGCAGCACTTTGAAGATGGTACTGGACCGGTAGCCAATTGGTGGCATTTGTTCAACTCAAAGCAACTGAATGCTGCTGTTGCTGAAGGGCTTGCTGACAATCCAGGTTTACAGGCTGCTCAAGCCAGTCTCAGGCAAAGTCAGGAAAACTTGCGGGCCGGCTCAGGCATTTTTTATCCCCAGGTCAGTGCGATGTTTGGCAAATCCCGCGAAAGAAGTTTGCCGACAGCTATCGGCAGCTCCGCGTCATCGAGCATCTTTAATTTGACGACCTTGTCTGCGTCAGCAAGCTATGCCCTCGATATTTTTGGGGGACAACGCCGTGCTGTTGAAGGTTTGGCCGCGCAGGTTGACCAGCAACGTGCCTTAACCCTTGGCACTTACATGATGCTTACGGGAAACATTGTCAACACTTCTATTGCCATAGCTGCTTATCATGCGGAAATTGATGAGACCGAGCAGTTGATTGCGTTGGAAAAAGACCAGATCAACATTGCCGAAAAACAATATCAGGCAGGTCTTACTACCTATGGAGCTGTTCTGACGTTACGGAGCCAGCTTGAAGCACTTGAAGCGACACTGCCGTCTCTCAGGCAGAAGTTAAGTCAGGCTGAGCATCTTCTTGCTACGCTTGAGGGCAAAACCCCTGCTGAAGTACAGTCTCCACCAATGAAGTTGACCGATCTTTCACTTCCACGCCAGTTACCCTTATCCCTGCCCTCAGAGCTGGTTCGCCAGCGACCTGATATTTTGGCTGCTGAAGCCCAGTTGCATGCGGCCAGTGCCAGTATTGGTGTCACTACAGCAGCACTGTTTCCAAGCTTGACCCTGAATGCAAGTTATGGGCAGACCAGTCAAACGATGAGTAATCTGTTTAACAGTAAGAGTAATGTGTGGGGTATGGGGGCGAATGTGACTGCCCCGATATTTAAGGGTGGCACACTACTTGCTGAACGTCGGGCAGCCATTGATGCCTATCAGCAGAGTTTTGCCGGCTATAAACAAATTGTTCTTGCTGCATTTGCCCAGGTTGCTGATAATGTGCGTGCCTTGGAGCACGATGCGGAACTCACAGAAACAGAATCTCAGGCAGTAAAAAATGCCAAGCTTTCCATGGATCTTCTTAAGGATAATTACCGGGCAGGAATGGCTAACTATCTCCAGGTAATAGTCGCTGATATCCAATATCGGCAAGCCACCATCGGCTATTTACAGGCCCAGGCTCAGCAACTGCAAGATACGACGGCGCTTTTTGTCGCACTTGGTGGAGGTTGGTCACATGACCAAGCTGCGAAAGAAAAAGTTAATCTCAACGAAAATAAGTAGTTCTGAGTGGAACACACTTCTTGTGATTTTTTTGTGATAAAATATCCCTCTCTGTTACTCTTTCATCGTTTCAAACTTTTTTACCAAATCTGGTTGCTTCAGCGTTGTTGAAAGTAATTCAATGATGCGTTTTGCCTCTTTTTCCCTGCCGAGATTGTGATATGCCCTTGCGAGAACATAGAAAAGAGTAGGATCAGACTCTGGCGATGACTGGCTGCCCAGCTTTTCAAGATAGTTCATATACAAAGTGGTTTTTTGCTTTTTGCCAAGGCGACTGTAAAGGGCGATCACCGAACCGGCAACTTCAGGTTTTAAAAAATACTGTTCCAGAGGAAGAACTCTGGCTGAAGTATCAAGGACCTGTAACGCAAGCGATCCCCTCTGGACATTGTGCACTGAGCCTGAAGCATCGCGTATTTGAAGCATTCCGTTTGGCTCCACAGCCAACTCAAGAGCAAGTCTGACAAAAAGAGGGATATAATTGCCGCAAAGTCTTCTTGCGTTTTCTTCAAGGTAAACTGTTGGGTTATTAAGATTTCTGTAGCGATAAACGTTGAAAAGATTCCTGTAGAGGAGTACTGGGTCGACATAGCTCATCGGGTCAGCACTTTTCAGTGGTACAACCTTATAGACCAGTCCGTCAAGACGAAGGTAGTTTTCAATCCCTATCATGCTTTCAGGATCGACCGTCAAGGCAAAATAGATTGGACGATAAGAGAAGTTGTTCATCAAAATCTCATAGACAGCTATATCTTGCGGACGGAGATAGCCTTGCCCCTCATAGGTCAGTCCCGGCTTTAACCGCCATTTCAGAGTATCCTGTGGTACAGAAGGCAATACAGTTCCATGCAGGCGGGAGTCACGCAAAAGCTGCTGCCGTGCGGCAGATGCTGGAAGAATAGCATCAACAGAATCAATCGGTGCATAGGTAATGCTGGCGATCTCGCCATCACTCAAGCTGAATGCAACTGGTTTTGCTCCCCTGGGCCGGGTGTTTTTGAGTTGATCGAGATACCAGCCGGTGTTTGCAAGGCTCAGGTTGACGACGCGTACGTCGGTTCTGATCCGTACAACCTCTTGAAGGTACCAAAGGGGAAAGGTGTCATTGTCTCCGTTGGTAAAAAGAATAGCATCTTTTTCACAACTCTGCAGTATATTCCAGGCCCAGTCCCATGGCACAAAGTTGCCGGATCGGTCATGTACCCGATAATTTGCCTGCAGCATTCTGCCATTAATCAACATGAACCCAGTTGTAACCGTCAACGTGGCAAGAATCATCTGGTTCCTGTGGCTGGCAAGTTTAAGCCGTTTTCCCAGCCAGTACCAGATGCTTTCGATGCCGATTCCTATCCATAAGGCAAACGCAAAAAAACTGCCGATATAACTGTAATCCCGCTCTCTTGGCTGAGGTTCAGTCTGGTTGAGGTAGATAACAATTGCGGCTCCGGTAAGAACAAACAACGAGGTAATGACAAGTCCCATTTTCCACTGTCGCCTGAAATGGGCAATCGCGCCGATAAGCCCAACAAAAAAAGGAATCCCCCACAACACCGACCAGTCTACTCCCGCTCCTTCCCTGTCATGCTCACGGCCTATAAACTGCCAGCCGAAATATCGGATGTACATCTTCTGCATCTGGTAGGTAAGAAAATAGTCGATATCACTCGAGTATTGCTGGTAGAAATACTGATGCATTGGTTCGGGTGACCACCGTCTTGGCCAGAGAGGCATTTCGCCGTACTGTTCACGGTTAACATATGAGAAAAATGCTGCGGGTGTTGAAGGGCTGTTTTCGTTGATGGCTGGCCCTGCCTGCGCACGAACATAGATCAGTCCGTAAGATGTATAGCCAATAATGATGAGAAAAAATGACATCAGCAGGGTGTTCAGCAACGGCATCCCTTTTTTATGCGTATACCACGTGCAATAGACAAGTATGGCAAGAAGCAGAAAAAACCCCAACCATGACGTGAGCTGAAGCAGTATCGGAAGTCCCTTGATGATTCCGGTATAGATCAGAAAAAACAGTCCTACAACTGCAACGGTAAACAGGCTAAAGGATTTAAAGGTAACCGGGTACTTTTTTATATAGTAGACGAGACCAACGGCAAACACAGCAAGCAGACTGAGCAGATGGACACCTATTGAAAGCCCTATCATATACATGATCAGCATCAGCCATCGTTCATGACCTGGTTTTGGCGCTTCTTCATACCATTGAAGGCTGAGCCAGATAACTATCGCAGTAAAAACCGATGAGGATGACCAGACTCCAGCTTCAACAGCGTTAAACCAAAAGCTCTCGGAAAAAGCAAGTGCAAGCGCCCCGATAACGGCGCCACCGTAAGCCGATATTTTTTCGGCCTGACTCCAGCTGTCAGGATCTGTCCGACGATAGAGTATGATAAAACGCAGTGTAATAAGATAGGCCAGCATGACGGTAGCGGAACTGACGAGAGTACTTATTACGTTGATTCTTGCTGCACTATCGCTGAAAAAAGGAATCATGGAAAACAGCCTTCCGAGCAAAAGAAAAAGTGGCGCGCCAGGAGGGTGAGGAATGCCGAGTGTATACGCTGCCGCTATGGATTCTCCGCAATCCCAGAAGGAGAGCGTGGGAGCCATGGTTGCGAGATACAAAATTTCTGTTGCAAGAAAGAGTGCTGCTGCAAGAATACGGTTAAGCGTACGGTGTGTCATGGATGAGTCGTTGTCAATTGGCTGCTACACCAACAAATATAGGTACCTCGATACAGTGAACAATAAATAAAGAAAACGATTTTTTTCGACACGTGACTGCATCACGGGAGCTTTTCGCAATATTGCTCGCAGAAAGGAGCATTCATGAGTGTCAATTGTTTTTTATGTTTTTACCGAAAATTGGACGACTGTATCGCAATAAGCGGGCATAAACTCTCTGTTTGCCTGATACGTCATTTGCTTTATTGCTAAACTTAATAATTCAGTGTAATACTGTCATTTGCTCGCCGGTAGACATAACTTTTCGGGGTTTCTATCTTTTTCACCGTAAAAAGTTTTGAAGCTCGTTCCCATAGGTCGGTATCCTCTGCGTAGTCCAGCTCTCTAAACCCTTCGAGTGTTATAAAAATCTCTCTTTTTCCAAACATGGTTCCGCAAAGAATGCATTCACGAATATTGATAAGTTTATCGGGATTATAACAGTCTTTGACCATGATCTGTTCGTCGCAGAGAAATCCTCCGGAAAGCAACGA
>Ga0364878_1059_pt1 | contig 14752 bp, 18 predicted proteins | sample SorcelJu500001C6_5_FD_206932 | JGI IMG/M metagenome (GOLD analysis project Ga0364878, IMG submission 206932) | Enriched cells from Trout Bog Lake Hypolimnion, Wisconsin, USA - BchlTB.July30.5000.01.C6 | ecosystem: Environmental > Aquatic > Freshwater > Lake > Hypolimnion/Profundal zone | place...
TGCCAGTTCATGTTCTTATATTTTAAAGGGTTATTTACTTTTGAATAAATACCATACTGTTTATTGACTTTCCGCTATGTTTTATAATACATCATAAAATATTATAAATAAGGACAAAGCGGCAGTCGACAGTATTTGTTGCTGAGCGAGCTTCCTGGTCACGCTGACGTATCGACAACGAAGGTATATGCCAAGGTGCTTGACGCGAGCAAAGCGAAGGGTCGCAAACAGGGTTATTGTGGAATCATAGACCTCCCGTCAATCGGTTATAAGCTCTTATGTTCCCGGCAGCTTATTCAGTTTCCTTTTTTGGAATGTGATTATATATTAAAATTATATATAAAAAAATATTATATTTTTAATAATAATACATAATATATAATACATATGTAATATACTTCATATTTCAACCTCAAAATATTTCAGGAGAAATAATATGTCGCAGGTACAAACCGACGATTTCATCGAAAGCATGAAAAATAATGAGGGGTTTAGAGAAACGGTAATAGGGATTGATAACGTTGTGGAAAAAACAGAATATCTCAACCGAGAGGGGTTAAGTTTTACATCGGACGAACTTATGCATGCTGCTTATAAGGTACTGGCAAAAGAATAAGTTGTTTTTTTCTGTGGCAAAACTATAAACGCTGAAGAAACAACAATCTATTGGTATCAGCATGGATTGACGCGGCAGAGCACTGGACAACTTCTTTGTTGATCGGCTCTTGTGGAGAGTCAAACATGAGGATATTTATCTAAAAAGTTACTCTACCACAACAGAAATACATTCTGCCCCCTCAAGCAGTAACCCTTATTATCTGCTTTATAGTGAGACATTTGCGACCCAAAACAATACGCTTCGACCCAAAACTGAACGCTTAATAATATGGATGTTGAGCTGTTTTAGCGTATAAAATATTATAGTGATAAGATAAGATGTTATATAATAAAGTTATAAGTGGTTTTTTTTCTGAATGATGCGAAATTTGGAATGATTATTGCTAATAAGTTATGTTGATTCTAATATATTATCAATCATATCTGCACCCCATGAAAAAAATCATCTATGTTTTTTTAGCGTATTTTGTTTTTATGATGAACGCTCCTGTTATAGCTAGAGCTGATCTCATCACGCTGAACTATACCATCCAGACTGATGATCAATTTCAAGTGTATCTATCCACCAATAATTCTACACAGGGAAACTTGATAGCTGAGGGAAGTGGGTGGAGCCAAACCTTTAACGGTACCGCCAATCTAGATCTAACACCCGGACAGACTTATTATCTGCATGTTTACGGTATTAATTCTGGAGACGGCCCGGCAGGATTCCTTGGACAATTTACTCTGAATGGAACAAACTTTGTATTTTCCAATAATACCACTAACCTTCTAACTAACACAACAAACTGGCAGGCAAGTTCCACTGGATGGAGCAACTACGCTGCTCCGCAAAACGAGGGTACTAACGGCTCACAAACTTGGGCGAACAACAGCTCTATAAACGGCAATGCTACATGGATTTGGTCTACACCTGCTGCTGGCTACGTCTCCACTCCCGCAGGTAACGGCAATCTCGCATCCACCCTTCCTTATTACAGCTATTTTACCACACAAATAAATGCTGTACCCGAGCCATCATCAATGCTCCTTCTTGGCATAGGATTAACATTAGGAGTTGTCGGACGAGTACGGTCAAGTTATCGCAATAATGAAGGAGGAGTATCGTTCACGAGCTGATTTAGACCTAAAAAGGTAATATTGGAGCATTCAGGTGGCACTCGGGGTAGACGTAACAAAAGCCTGCAGACGCTTATTTAATTTGACAGAGGTTTCAATAGTCGGAGGCGGTTACATGTTTTAATATGTGTTTTTTAAAATGATTTTCTTAGACGCTGAAAAGGTCTCGGCTCAGGAAGCATCCATACCATCAACCCCGGCACTCCACCGGGGTTTTGCATTTCCTGTAATGGCATGTTAACGCTTAATAAAATTATGAATTAGGTACATATTCAATAAAATCCATCCTTATAACTCAACCTCAAGAGCAAGAAAGAATGTTGTGCAAGAAATGCTTTTTTTGTAAATAGCGGGATTATTCTCTATTCTCTGCCGGGAATCATGATGTTATTACTAATTGCCATGCCCTTCCCCCTATGTCCATACGAGGGCTCTTCTCATTCGTTTATAACTGGCGCGACAAATTTGAACCGAATCCTGTTTCGGTTCAGTCTGCTTTTCCCGCTCAATGTTTTTTTTGATTTTCTGCAACTCTTTTTGTGGGAATTCCGGTGCTGGGGCTGACCGTGGTCGAGGTGTAAAAAACGCTTTGATCTCGACGGGTTGTCGGCTCACCGGTTACGGGCTTGGCTTGAGCTGAGTTGGAGTGAAGATTGACTCGAAAAGGCACCGCTTTTTCTACGGAAAGTTCATCAAGCATCTTTGACAACTTGAGAGCCTGCCTGCTAATCTCGGCGTATAAAACATCATTTATTAAAATATCTTACATGTTTACGGCACTTTGCTCTTGAATAAATATCTCATACCAATGGTCAGTTCTAACTGTTTGGAGTTGAGCGTAAAAACGGAATCATTGAATTTCGGTCCGCCCATGCCGATTTTCGGGTTGGTTGATATGCCGCATCCCTCCGTAGGCAGGCCGAAAAAGTTTTTATCCATCTTGCCGTTGCTGTTTTCGTCATGCAGGACGCTGATGGCGTAGGTGCCATAAGGAACATTTTCGAACACAAACGTATCTTCCGTAGCAGTGATTTTTTTAATAAGCGTGGCATAAGAGCGTTCAGGCGTGTCGGGGAATCCCTTTTTTGAGGCGTACAGCGAAGCTCCAAGCATGCCATTAAGATTTCTCAGCCCTGTTATGTGAACGACAATGCTGCCGGTCTGGTTGGGTTCGACGGTTGCTTGTGTTGCGTTCTCTGCAAGCAGTGGGGCAGCAGCGGCAAAAAAGAGAGCGACGGCAAACGTAACAAATTTGATCATGGCGTTAAACATGCTTTTCGGTTTCTGAAATCAGCGTTATCCCTCCCTGCCTTTTATGCAGTACAGCAATATCGATATTCCGAAATTTCCGTACAACTTATTAGATTACTATCTTTCACCGCATCTTGCCTTGCAGGATACTGACGCCCATCTCCTTGGTCAGCACCCCGGTCCCTTTTTGTCACCCCGATCCCCTTTGTCATTTCGAAACGAAGTGAGAAATCTATCCTCAATCTACATCACTATTTTTTTAAAACAACAAGCATCTTGCTTGATACTCTTGAAGCTCACTTGTTCTGCTTTGAATGGTAATGCATATTTCGATAATGAGAAATTTCAGTTTACTTTGCCCAATACGGTCATCAATGGAGAGAATATTACGGGAGAGGCAGGTATATGAACGATAAACCAATAAAGCTTACAGGGGCGTCACTCGACATAGCAGCAGAAAATCGCGCTCAGTTGAAGCAGCTTTTCCCAGCTGTATTTACAGAAACGCGAAATGATAAGGGAGAACTGACTGAATCAATCGACTTTGAAAAACTCAAAGCCGAACTTGGGACCTTCACTGACCTTTTTGAATCCCGTCGGGAAAGGTACGGCATGGAGTGGCCCGGCAAAAAAGAAGCAATGCATCTGATCCAGACCAGCTATTACGGCAAGGTCAAGATGATCTATATTGATCCGCCTTACAACACAGGCAAGGAGTTCATCTACCCCTACAACTACAGCGAAAGCCTTGAGACCTATCTCGAATATGCCGGGCTGATTGACGGTGAAGGCAAGAGGTTCAGCACCAATACCGCCAATGAGGGTCGCTTTCATACCAAGTGGCTGAATATGATGTATCCCCGGCTCTATCTGGCTCGAAATCTGTTACGGGATGACGGTATGATTTTTATCAGCATTGACGACTGCGAGGTAAGTAATTTGCGGAAGATGTGCGATGAGATTTTTGGTGAAGAGAATTTTTTTGCTGAAATGGTTTGGAAAAATAAAACAGGGGGTGGCGCTAAATCAAAAGGTTGGATTGGATTACATGAATACATTCTGTGTTACGCGAAAAATATTGATTCTATCGCTGATGTTTCTATTCCATACTCTGAAAAAACAGCAGCAATGTATAACAAGAAAGATGAACACTACCCGATTAGAGGTCCTTATGCTACATGGCCACTTGATACCACAAGTATGGATGATCGTCCCAACTTGCGATTTCCAATAATATATGAAGGAGAAAAAATATGGCCATTAAAGCAATGGTTATGGTCACAGGATAGGGTTATTGATGCACAGAAAAATGATATGCTTGAATTCAATAGACAAAATGATGGGTCGTATAAGGTTCGTTTCAAGGGGTATTTAAAGGATGAAAAAGGAGTTATGAGCCTTCTGTGAGCCGACCAGTTACCGCACACGGACCTTGAACAAAAAAACGGTAAAATGCTGGCGGTGAATTCACTGCAAGCAGTATTGTCGCCCTCTATTCTGGTGCCAATAGCCCGGTTTTGAGAATGGTTCTGGCCACATTCCTGCGCACATTTTGGTGAGCAAAATTTGCATCCCGCTGGAAAGATTTACAATGCCCTTAGCGTTGCCGGGCTTACAGGTGAATTCAGTTGTCTTTTGAAATTTGCAAATCCAAAAGGGGGTTGGTGATGAAGGAGCTACCGGTTCTCGATTCTCTGGCAGCCTTCTGTGATGTGGGCAGCGAACATATGCATGTTTCCATTGCTGGAGGTCTGCCAAAGGTTTTTGGGACGTTTACCAGCCAGTTGCACGAATTGCGTGATTGGCTGTTGGGAGAAGGTGTCCACTCCATAGCAATGGAAGCTACCGGGGTCTACTGGCTGTCGCCTCTATGGTGTACTCGAAGCGGCTGGCTTTGAAGTGGTGATGGTAAACGGCCGGCAAACACGCAACCTGCCCGGGCGTAAGACTGACATGAAGGACTGTCAATGGGGTGCTACCCTGCATGCACACGGCCTGCTGAAGGAGGGTTCGTGCCTCCAGCGCATATTCGAAAACTTCAGGATTACCAGCGCTTGCGTACAGATCACATCGCTTCTGCTGCCAGCCATGTGCATCATATGCAAAAGGCGCTTGAGCGCATGAAAATCAAGTTGCACAACGTCATCAGCTCACTGATGGGAGTCAGCGGCCTTGCCATAGTGCATGCCATTCTGGACGGAGAGCGTGATCCGGCAAAACTGCTGGAGTTGTGCCAATCGACGATTCAGCACAAAAAGGCGAAAGATGTCATTGAAGTACTTCGCGGTAGCTGGGAGCCGGAGCACCTGTTTGCGCTCAGGCAAGCCCTGCAGAGCTGGGAACACTATCATCGCCAGATCGCCGAATGTGACCAGCAAATACAGTTGCTCCTGCAAGAGATCACGTTTAATGACCCGCAGGGTGGCGGCATTGGCGAAAAAAACAAAGCAACGGCAGGCAAGCACACCAGCGCCAATGCGCCTCAAATCTCCGGCCTTCACAGTATGCTCATTGATCTGTGTCAGGGCAAGGATCTGTCGATACTGCCTGCACACACCGACTACAGCATCCTGCAGATCATCAGTGAAGTGGGAACTGACCTGAGCAAATGGCTAACAGAAAAGCATTTCACTGCTTGGTTGGGGCTGGCTCCCGGAACAAGCCAAAGCGGCAAGCGCAAGAGCAACGTAAAACACAGTCGTAGCAGAGTAAGCAGGTATTGTTGCATCATGGCCCGATCACTGGCTCGCAGCAAAGATATGGCGTTGGGCGGCTTTTACCGTCGTCTGGCGGCACGACGTGGGGGGTTGATTGCCAATATTGCCCTGGCTCGCAAACTTGCGGCATTGTTTTGGCGAGTTATGGTCAAAGGGACGGAGTTTGTCGAGGAAGGACTGGCCGCTTATGAAGCAAAGTTCCTCGAAGGCAAGAAAAGAAGCCTTCGTAGGTTAGCCAGAGAGCTTGGTCAAACCGTTTCGCCTATACCTGTAACAGTATAAAATAAAGGAAATTACTATACTTGTTCATGGAAAGAGACCTTGAAAAGAATTTTAAAGATAAAAATATGACCGTAGTCGCTGAGCGAATTTTCAAAGATGCGCTTGATTTACTTCCTGTTGAAAGAGCGGAGCTCATTGAAAAACTTTTTCAGACTTTTGATCGTTCCGCAAACAGCAATGTGGATGCTGCTTGGGCACAGGAGGGTGAATCTCGAATTGACGCTTATGAACGGGGTGAAATCAAGGCTTCATCAGTTGAGGATGTTTTTGCCAGGATAAATCAGAGATGAATATTGTTATTCTCTCTTTCGCGGAAGAAGAATTTGCTGAAGTTGTCGATTATTATAACGAACAATGTCCCGGATTGGGTTATGAATTTGCAGCTAAAGTCAAACGTGACGCTGATAAAGTATTCGTACTGAACGGAGCTCCTGAATGCGCCATTCTTGATGAGATAAAGCGTTCATTTTTGGCGAACGTGTCATAAAAAAAAGCGGTGCTGTATGGTGGTCATGAACAACAAAAACGGAGTAACGCCGATGTTGTGAGTTATCTTTATGCCGGTGTGGCAGGAACCAGCGATGATATCATCGGCAGTTTTGAATAACGTTATTGAACTTTCAAACTTATGGTTTTACATCCGAAGCGACCTTCATACGTACTATTCTTGTGGGATTGGAAACAACACCGTTGTTGTATTGCGAACCGGCCTTGATCTTGTCGACAAATTCCATTCCGGATATCACACGTCCCCATACGGTGTATTGCCCGTCAAGGAAAGGAGACGGTGCGAAGCAGATGAAAAACTGGCTGTCGGCACTGTTGGGAAGAGAAGCGCGCGCCATGGAGACGGTGCCCCGGATATGCTGCTCGCGCGAAAATTCTGCTTGAAGCTGTTGGCCGGAACCGCCGCTGCCGTCGCCGAGCGGATCGCCGGTCTGAGCCATAAATCCTGGTATAACACGGTGGAAGGGGAGTCCGTCATAAAAACCTTTGCGGGTCAATTCTTTGATGCGAGACACATGGCGGGGCGCGATATTTGGGAGCATCTGGATGACGACTCTTCCTGATGGAAGGTCGAGATATATCGTGTTTTCGGGATCGAGTGCCGGCGCGGCAGAAACGGACAACGGAAGGAAGGCGGCCAGAAGCCCTATAAAGACGATAAGAATTCGAAATGGTTTGTTCAGCATGGTCAACTGTTTACGTTTGCACGAATATTTTTTTGAAGTAGAGCAAGAATGAAGAAAGATAGCAACGGGAGTACATTGTATTTCACCAGGGAGGGAGGTCAGAGGCCGGGCCGTTTCCATATCTGCCGGGCGGCGTAATCCTCTAATTTGAACGCCATGGAGAGCAGCTCGATAGTGTCCGGTATCACCTCAATTATCATGCCGAACCAGTGTTCGGACCACGATTGAGGACGTCCGAAAAGCCTGAACGCTTCCAGGAAACCGAGATCCTGCTTACCGATGAGTGTCGCATGACCGCTTATCTGCAGGCCGGTGATATCGTGCCAGTCCTCCGAAAACTCTGCTTTCGGGTCGAAGATGCCCACGCTCACCCTCTGGTTCAGTTTGATGTTGCCTAACTTGAGGCCCGGTTCGCCAGCCATATAGAGGTTGAACCCTTTCGAGCGGAACAGGATGGGCGTCGATCTCGGCACATTGTCCCGGCAGGTCGAAAGCACGCAGAGCCTGCGTGAGGCGAGAAACTTCAGAATACGCTCTTCAAGCTCTTCGGGAGCAAGCTGCCTTGACGTCCGCTTCGTCAGGATGTCGGGAATCTCAGGCTTCTCATGTTCACTCATGACCGGTTTCCTTTATTTTGGCTTGCAGGCAATCAGCTTTCTTAAAGATCATGAATTTCCTCCATTATCCGCAATGATTTTTACATCCGCTCACCGCTGCGTACCATATTGATGTTTGAACAATCGCTCAAAGCCTTTTATCTTGATTGATGGGACTTGTGGCATAAAGTTGAACAAGGTATTGTAACAGGGAGAAAAGGATATGCAGAACCCGAACTCGGAGTTGATCGACGCTGCCAGAAAAAAGTTCTCCAGATTCAGGGAACTCAGCGGGCAATACGGACCGGAAAAGGCATGGGAAACCATGCTGGAAGGATTTCCTGAGCTGCAGAAGCAGCGCATGGGCCCTTTACTGGCCAAGCCGGCTTTGATTGAAGGATTCAGGCTTTCAATCCCTTATTTCAAGGCGATCGGCATGGAAATGGATGTCGTGGATATATCAAACAGGGGCGTAGACGCTGCACTCGAAATCCAGAAGTTCTGCCCGTATCTGGAGGTTTGCAGGGATTACGGATTCGACACGCCCTGCCATGTGATCTGCGAAATGGATATCGAAGCCTCCCGGAGGGCCTTCCCCGAAATGAAAGGCGAAATCCTCTGCCGTCAGGCTCTCGGCAGCCCTGTCTGTATCTTCAAATACGAACGCCCGTCAAAATAAGCGTTCAATAGTAACGTGCCCGCAAATTTAGGCTGTACAAGCGTTATAACAGGGAATATTCATGTTTCAGAATGCCTGCGAGTTCCTTGTATGAAAGATCCACTTCCGTTTCACCATAGACGTAGGCAGCTATTTCATATTCGTTGTACAGAAAACTCACCCCTTTGTTTGTGAGTGCAAAATTTTGATTGAACTGAATAGAATTCTTAAACAGCGAACCTTTTTCGCTATCAAGACGCTCAGTTTTGGATAACCCCATCATTCTGCGGAATCTGGCATCAATGAATTGATTCAGGCGCTTTTCAAAACCTTTGACAAAAACATCCTGAAGTCTGAGACGTCTTCCGCTCTCAGTATCAAAAACCAGATATTCAGTATGATTCGAGCCATGTGCACCGCCTGTATAGGCAGTCGTGTACAAGCCAAGAGTCAGAACACCTGATCGGTTCAGAAGAACTTTGCCATTGAGATCAAACTGATACGGCAACTCTGACTTCCGTTCTTTTTTAAATGCATCATATTCTTTTAAAAATTGCTTTGTTAATATGTCAAGAGATTCTCCTTTGCTCTTCTGCTCTCCCAACCTTAAACTTTCCGCAATAGAGGCCTCAATAATGTTGTTGACAGGTGTTGAAGATTTCTGTCCGTAAAATACAGGATAACGGCACAGACAGTAGGCATCATTTTCATCTGGCTGTTTGGCGTCATTATAGATTTTTCCGTCATGGTAAATGAGACTGATGTTTTTCATGGCATAGGTCATCCCGGGGCTCTTCTTAACCATCACGGACTGTACCGCAGGCTTAAGCTGTCTCGTTTCAGGTGTTCCGGAAGGAGCTGCAATGGCTGCAGTGCTCAAAAGCAGGAAATAACTCAACGTTAGGGGCCAGAGAACTGAAGCAATGATTTTATTGATCGACTTGTGATGTTTCATCGAAGTTCACATTTTCGTACCCAACTCATCCGTTTTGAAAGTGATGCGTATGTGATGATCATATCACCGCTGGTGTGGCAACAATATCCGGTAACTGAGAGGATGGATCGTTTGTCACAGAGGTAAGAACTTGTTCTGGTGCTTGGTCAATACCGGAAAATATCTCAGCCTTTGTTATTTGAAGACTTTTTTTTCCCGATAAACTGGTTGAGTAACATGACGATAAAAACACCGCCAACGAAAAAAACTACCGGCGCAAAAATTGACGTGTATTTAAGTAAGTCGGGCATAACTTGCGTTGATTTGTTGTACAGAAACTTCAATGTTATCAGTAAATTATAAGAATTATTGTTTCTCTTGTTGCCATTTTTACTATGATAAATATCCGGAAGACTACGTGGGAGTGTTATTCGTTGAAATCTTTGGTTTATTGTGTAGTTGCAGAACCTCTCCTTATTGCTCCTTTTTGTATATCAGGCTGCAAAACAACAAAAATTAGTATCTTGCCATAAAAAAACGGGGCTCAGACAGCACGTTGACGAATGGACTCCATCCGTTACGTTAATTTATTTATATCACATAAAAGTCCGGGGAATTGTTGAATATAAAGGATGTTACTCTATCGGTAGCCGATAATGTGGAAGTTTTTCAGCGCAAGTACAAAGATGTGCTGCATGCTCAGAATACTCTGGTCGACAAGGTTACCCGTTATGTGTTAAAACAGCAGGGAAAACAGATCCGTCCAGTTCTGGTCATGCTTTCTGCTAAAATCTGTGGAGGAGTGACTGAGTCCAGCTATCGGGCAGCTATCATGGTCGAACTGCTGCATTCGGCGACGTTGATTCATGATGACGTTGTGGACAGTGCTGAGATGAGGCGGGGTATTCCATCGATTAATGCATTGTGGAAAAATAAGATATCAGTCCTTATCGGCGATTATCTTCTTTCCAAAGGGCTTTTGTATTCGCTTGAATTCAAGGACTATGGCTTTTTACACATGGTTTCAGAAGCAGTACGCCGGATGAGCGAGGGGGAGATTCTTCAGATACAGAAAACCCGAAGTCTTGATATTTCAGAAGAGGACTACTTGAGCGTCATTTCAGATAAGACTGCTTCGCTGATTTCTTCAGCCTGTGCGATGGGTGCGATGAGCGCAACGACTGATGAAGGGGATATTGCTTCTTTGAAACGTTATGGCGAGTATCTTGGTCTTGCGTTTCAAATCCGCGATGACACACTTGATTATACCGGAGATTCAAAAAAAACCGGCAAGCAGATGGGGATTGATATAAAGGATAAGAAAATAACCCTTCCTCTGATTTATGCCCTTGCACATGCTTCGAGTGCAGAACAGAAAACAATCCGATCAATTTTAAAAAGTTCGCGAAAACGGGCTGTGAAAAGCAAAGAGGTTATTGCTTTTGTTACCGGCAAGGGCGGGCTCGAATATGCCACGCAAGTTGCTGAGGGTTTTGCAGAAAAAGCTGTAGCTTCGATTCTTCCGTTTCCGGATGGTTCAGCAAAAACTTCATTACTGCAGCTTGTTGACTTTGTAATGAATAGACAGTATTAGCCGGAAATATACGTTATCAGTGAAATGAAAAAAGTAGCTTTAATCGTTATTTTTCTTATAGGGATCGTTGTGATAATCGACAAGCTGGTTATGCCCTTGTATATTTCACAGGGAGATGTCAAGGTAGTGCCTGACGTGCTTCATATGAACTATGAAGAGGCGTCGAAGAAATTGCGTCATGCTGGTTTGACGGCGATAAAAAGTTATCATGTAAAATATCTCAGCGGGGTTGATTCCAATGTTGTGCTCTCTCAGATGCCGGAACCGGGTATGGAGGTCAAGCCTGGCAGAAATGTCTATCTGGTGGTCAACAAACGTGAAAAGCCGAGTTTTCCCATGCCTGATCTTCTGGGAAGACCCGAATTGGATGCACGCGAAACTGTTGCCCGTATGGATCTGAAGCTTCAGAATGTTCAGACCAGCACGGTCACAAAGTCTGAAGATAACGGACGGGTTCTGAGCCAGTCGATTCCAGCACAAACCATGGTGAAATCGGGTAGTTCTGTCTCTGTTATCATCGGGAGGTTTGAGCCTTCGGATGCAGGCATGAAAAAAATTGTCATGCCCGATGTTCTGGGAATGTCCCTTGAGCAGGCAAGGCAGGTTGTCGCCGATGCAGGTCTTACCCTTGGTAAGGTCACAACTGAATATTCTGCCAGTCTTGTGCCGAATACGGTTATCAGTCAGAAACCTGCTGTAAATACTTACGTCTCACCTGATCAATCTGTTGAATTGACTGTCGTAACGTCAGAATAGTTGAACGTTACTTATAGTTAGCTTTTTTATACTCCTGCCGAAGATCTTTGATGCCTGTTGTTCGATCGTTACCGTCAGTGATAAAGCCGAAATATTCCAGAATGATGCGGATAACCAGCCACAGGCCTGCAAAAAGAATGACAATTGATTCCCGGATGGCCGTGATGCTTTTGTTTGTCATAAACAGAGTTGAAAACTATACAAAAAAGGCCACTCCCTCAAGAATGGCCTTGCAGATTTGATAAAGGCGATAGAAGATCAGTCGGTAAGAGAGTCCTCCGCTTCATACCAGTCGTCCGAATGTGCGCCGTGATTTCTTCCTTTCTTTTCCCAACGGTAATATGCCGCAAGTTTTATTTTTTCTTGACGCTCATCATCCGTCAGTTCTACGTCGGCTTTTTTTCTTTTTTTCGGAGTTTTTTCTCTTTCGTCCTTTTCAGTTTTTTTTGCCATTGGTATTCATGTTTTTATTATCAAAACCCATAGCGGAATATTATATAATTCTCATGAGGAAAAAAAATATTACCTCGACAATCACAACCCTTGATCTGTATTTTTTTATTGATGGATACGCTTTCCGAGAGCATTGAAAGAGATGACAAGAAGGATGGTTATGGCTTCAATCATCATGAAAATATCTTTCGGGATATAGGCATTGACCGTCAACCCTCCATATTCGAGAATACTGAAAAAAAGAGCCGAGAAAAAAATCCATAAAGGGTGAGCACCGGCAAGAAGCGCAACCGCGATTCCCGTAAAACCGATTCCGCTGCTCATTCCTGCTTCATAGTAGTGCTTGTATCCGAGAAGGATATTTGCTGCTCCCAGACCTGCGGCAGCTCCACCGATACTCATTGCTGTCAGTCTATGCATCCCTGCATTGATACCTCCGTACCTTGCAGCTTCAGGTTGCAGGCCGGTAGCTCGCAATTCATAGCCGAACCTCGATTTATAAAGCATAAACCAGAAGAGAAGTGCGACAAATGGGGCAAGGAGTGTGCTCAGATTTGCCGGTGACTTTGGGAACATTCCTGTAATGGAATGAAAGGAAGGAATAATCGCAGCGTCAATGACAGGTGGCGTATGCACGGTTGATGGTATTGCAAAATGGTAGGTAAGAAGATACCCTGTAATGCCCTGGGCAATGAAATTCAGCATGATGGTGGCAATAACCTCATTGACCCCGAAACGCACCTTGAGCAATGCGGCCAGAAGTGCCCAGCAGGCACCAGCTCCCATTGCTGAAAAGATACAGATGGAAATGGCTGAAAGAGAGGGTAGTGATGCCGGCAGCAGGGCCCCCGTCATGGCAGCGGCAAAGGCCCCCATCTGAAGCTGCCCTTCGGCCCCGATATTGAACAGCTTGACCTGGAAGGGGAGTGCAACTGCAAGTCCTGCAAAAACAAGGGTTGTCATTCTGAACACCACCTGTCCGGTTCCATAAGAAGAGCCAAGTGTTGCGTTGAACATTTTCTGAAAAATCATGATCGGATCTCTGCCTGCGATAAAAATAATCAGAGTGCTGACAATGAGTGCAGAAAGGATTGAGAGTATGGCAATGAGAAATTGAGCAGTTTTGCGATTCATCGTTAACGGGTTGTTCATGTGATATGAAGTCCGATCTCTTTCTGGAACTCATCTTCCGAATTTCTTTTGAGGGTGACCTCTTCCTGGGAGAATTCGTGGACAATCGACCCTTTATAGAGAGTACCGATACGAGTTGACAGAGCTGTTATTTCTTCAAGTTCGGATGAGATGAGCAGTATTGCCACACCCTTTGTGCGTGCTTCAATAATTTTGTTGTGGATGGTCTCAATAGCGCCGATGTCAACCCCGCGCGTAGGCTGGGCAAGAATCAGAAGAGAGATATCTGGACGATTGAGTTCCCTGGCAAGGACAATCTTCTGCTGGTTTCCCCCTGACAGGGAGCTGAGCAGCTGGCTGGACGGTGAGGTGCACTTGATATCATAGTCGGCGATTATTTGTTCGCAATACCGGTTCAGTGTTCTGTTGTCGAAACCTGCCCCGCGGTGAAAAGCGGGTTCCCTGTGCCGTCCGAACAGAAGGTTCTCTGAAACGGTATAGTCAAGTATCACGGCATGTCGCAGTCGGTTTTCAGGAGTGAGGGAAACACCCATAAGAGTGATTTCAGCAGGATTCTTTCCTAAAACCGACCTTCCCTTGAGCATTGCTTCGCCTGTCAGAAGGGTTCCTGCGGGAGCAAGGCCGTAGAGTGCCTGAAGCAGTTCGCTCTGCCCGTTACCTTCTACTCCTGCAATACCGTAGATCTCTCCGGCTCTGACCTTGAAACTGAGGTTATGAAGTTTTTCCACCCCTTGACGTGTACAATAGCCTAGGTTGTTGACCTTAAGAACAGTTTCGCCGGGGTTGGGCGGTGGATTTGTAACCTTAAACAGCACGCTGCGTCCCACCATCATTCTTGCGAGCTCAGGTTTAGTGACTGACTTGGCCGGCATCGTACCTGTGATTTTTCCTTTTCTCATGACGCTGACCGTGTCAGCCACCGAAAGCACTTCATCAAGTTTATGGGTAATGAGAATAATGGTATTTCCCTTGTCGCGGAGCGTTCGGAGCGTTGTAAACAGATGTTCTGTTTCTGACGGTGTAAGGACGGCGGTCGGTTCATCAAAAATCATGATGGATGCTTTGCGGAAGAGCAGTTTGAGGATTTCAACCCGCTGCTCCTCTCCAACACTGAGGTTTTCAACTGTAGCGTCAGGATCAACAGCAAGTCCGAACTCACGGGCATGTTTCCGGATAAGGTTTTTAAGATGCTTCATGGGCAGGTGCTGCAACAGTCTGGCATGTTCGTCGCCAAGAATGATGTTTTCAGCTGCAGTGAGTGTGGGTATCAGCATAAAGTGCTGATGAACCATACCGATGCCTGCATCGATAGCTTCACGGGGAGAAGAGAAGTGCACAGGTTTCTCCTGTATATAGACCTCTCCCTCTGACTGCTGAATCATGCCGTAGATGATTTTGGTCAGTGTGCTTTTTCCTGCCCCGTTTT
>Ga0364878_1060_pt1 | contig 14725 bp, 13 predicted proteins | sample SorcelJu500001C6_5_FD_206932 | JGI IMG/M metagenome (GOLD analysis project Ga0364878, IMG submission 206932) | Enriched cells from Trout Bog Lake Hypolimnion, Wisconsin, USA - BchlTB.July30.5000.01.C6 | ecosystem: Environmental > Aquatic > Freshwater > Lake > Hypolimnion/Profundal zone | place...
CACTTTTCAGTCTCAGGCAGGGTCACACGATCTGATGAAACATGGATGATGCAATATCAGGATATTGAAAGCGGACGGGCATTTTTTGTTTGGTTAAGAAACAGTGAGGGTGAAATGGTAGGGGGTGGACTTTTTAATTTTACTGAAGATGAGGGTGTTTATGCTGTTGCGGCGTATGATCGTTCACTTTTTGATAAACCGTTAGGGCATGTTGTTCAATACAGGGCAATTGAAGAGTTGAAAAAACGAAAAGTTAGCTGGTATAAAATAGGTGTGAGACCCTATGGTTCAGACAATCCGAGACCCACTGACAAGGAGATAAAAATTGGAGAGTTCAAGCAGGGTTTCTCCTCACATTGTTTTCCGCACTATCGCCTGATACACAGGGTTGTTCAACAACAAGAGGCATGAGCCTGGAGATGGACTCACATTTTCTGTGGCCTGAACATAGTTCAAGTTTCAGCCGTTTTATGTTTGGCCCAAGGATTTCTGCATCGGATATAGAGACGACAGTTGCAACGCTCTATCCAGACGCGGTTCCAGTTCTATTTTCAAGCGCTCGTGCTGGTTTGACTGCGATTTTACAGTTGTTGAACATGGGCCGGCCTGACATCGTCTGGTGCCCGCCTTATTCAAGTCATTGTGTGCTGGAATCCATAGCGCGGCTGTCAACACCGGCCACTACGGCGATCGATCAGGCAAAAGTAGCATTGATTTACCATCATTGGGGGTTTGTAAACCGTCATACCGGACTATTGCCTCATACAACATTAATCGAAGATGCCGTAGATACCCTGTTTATTCCCGGAACAAACCCTTTTGCCCTTAATGGGCGATTTGTGCTATGGTCGTTACCAAAGGTGATTGCGACCATATGGGGCGGTGTTGTTTTTTGTCAAAATAACGAAGATGCCCGAAGGCTGCGCGCCATACGTGATGAGCGGTATGCATTTCAGACAATTCAGGCAGTGCTGCGCATTGCAGGTGATCATTCCGGGATGGCGGCAATGTATTGGCATGGCAGTGAATCTTTGAATGGCGGATTGCCCGGTTTTGCGCTGCGCCAGATAAAAACGCACTTGAATACTCTTCCTCATCTTGTGCAGCAACGAATTCGCCTGCTTGAAGTTATTCAGGACGCAGGTATAAAATTGCCTCTGTTCGCAGGTCGTCTGCCGTCTAACATACCTGTTACAATAATAGAAGATTCGAAAAAGTGGTGGGGCATTCACTCAATATTCAGTGCCGGTTACCGTTCCATGAATTTGACCTGTGATTATGCTGAAAACAGCTGGGAACGTGTTGCGCCGCTGCCTGTCCACCAGGACATTTCGTCATCATCGTTAAAAGCGGTTTTTTGTACTCAATTTTGTGGAGCACTCCTATGAGCAAAGTTTCTTTTGAAAATTACAAGCATCTGGCTTTATTACCGGATGTGAATAATACGACAGTTTCAGGTCGGTATACTTTTCAGGCTGAAGCAGAACGAAAAATATTGTTTGATCTGCTGGTCAAGCTGGATTTAAAAGTCTCTGATTCATTGCTTGAAATTGGCTGTGGTCCAGGAAACCTGCTTGTTCCGCTTTCAGGCTTTTGCTGGACTTCGACAGGTATTGATAATGAGGCATCGCTATCTCGTCTGAGAGCTCGGTTTGACTCGGAAACAGAGATACATTGTTATCCTGGTGATTTTCTTGAGATGGATTTACCTGAAACTGCCTTTGACAAGATTCTTGTCTATTCAGTAATGCATTGTATAAGCAATCGTGAGGAGGTCTTTGCATTTATAACCAGGGCGCTTTCCCTTCTGAACCCTGGAGGACGCATGCTGATTGGTGATTTGCCCAATACATCGAAAAAATCTCGTTTTATGAAGTCAACTTCCGGTCAGGAAATTGCAAAGCAATGGGCAGAGCTTATCAAGGATGAAGGGGTGATGGTGAATCCCGATAAGGATGTTATCAGTTTTGATGATACGGTTGTCTTTGATCTGATGGCATTTATCAGGAATAAAGGATTTGACTCTTTTCTTTTGCCGCAACCGATAGATTTGCCTTTTGGCGGCTCAAGAGAAGATATTCTTGTTGTAGCATACTCTTAAGAATTATCCGATGACTGCCCCAGAAGAGACGAGGCTTGCCCTTGGTACAGCCCAATTTGGTTTGCCATACGGCATTGCAAATCAAGCAGGCCAGGTAAGCAGGAAGGATGTCTCTGCGATGCTGCAACTTGCGGCTTCTCAAGGGGTTGATACACTTGATACTGCTATTGCATATGGGGAGAGCGAAAAATGTCTTGGCTATGCAGGTGTTCAGGGTTTCAAGCTTGTAACAAAGTTAGCAGCCCTTCCTGATAAATGTCCTAATATCATATTCTGGGTTAAAGAGCATTTGGATGCGTCATTTGCCCGTCTTGGCGTAAGCGCCATTTATGGTCTTTTGCTTCACCGCCCTGAGCAACTGTTAGGCAATGATGGTAAGGAGTTGTTTGAGGCGTTGTGCATAGTCAAAGAGAGTGGTAAAGTGCAAAAAATAGGGATTTCCATCTATAATCCCCTTGAATTGGAGTCCCTTACAAGGTTGTTTCACTTTGATCTCGTACAAGCTCCGTTTAATCTTGTTGACCGGCGATTATCTGAATCCGGTTGGTTACAAAGACTTAAACTTGATGGTGTTGAAATTCATACCCGATCAGCTTTTTTGCAGGGTTTATTGCTTATTTCGGAAAAAGATATGCCATCAAAATTTAACCCTTGGAGTGATTTATTGAAGACATGGCGTACATGGCTTTCAGAACAAAAAGTTTCTGGAGTTCAAGCATGTCTTGCTTTTGTACTTTCATTTCCAGAGATTGATCGGGTCATTGTAGGCGCCGACAGCGTTATTCAACTTCAGCAAATTTTAGAAGCTGCAAGTAATTCTCAATCAATTGATTTCCCCAACCTTTCATCCGATGATGAAAATCTGATTAATCCATCCCTTTGGTCTGCATTATGAAAGTCGTTGCAATCGTTCAGGCCCGTATGGGATCAACTCGCCTGCCTAATAAGGTAATGAAGCCGATCGGGGGTATACCCATGATTGAGCTTTTGCTTTCACGTTTGTCCAAATCCAAAGAGCTCCATCAGATTGTTGTTGCCACTTCAGTTGATCAACGAAATCAACCTTTGGCTGACCATGTCAAAAAACTTGGTTACCAGTGTGAAGAGGGAAGTGAAAACGATGTTCTCGATCGTTTTCTTCATGCTGCTCAAGCGCATCAAGCCGATGTGGTAGTGCGTATTACAGGTGACTGCCCACTTGTTGATCCCGAACTGGTTGATGAGTGCATTCGCTGTTTTAAGGCCATCGATGCTGATTATCTGAGCAATGCAAACCCACCAACTTACCCAGACGGATTAGATATTGAAGTTTTTTCTGTTAATGCGTTGCAACAGGCTGCTCGGGAAAGTGTTAACACCTATGACCGAGAGCACGTCACACCCTATCTTTATAAATCAGGAAAATTCAAGACTTCTTCAATACAGCATTGTCAAGACCTGTCCACCTTGCGTTGGACCGTCGATGAACCAGCTGATTTTGTTGTTATTGAAAAGGTATTCAAGCACTTTTACCCTGCTATTGATTTCACTTGGGAAGAAGTGCTTAATTTACAGCATGAGCAGCCCGATATTTTCATAATCAATCAAACAATTAACCGAAACGAAGGAGCTGTTATGGGAGCCGGTCAAAAACTATGGAAACGCGCCAAACAAGTAATTCCTGGCGGCAATATGCTCCTCTCGAAGCGTCCAGAAATGTTTCTCCCTGAGAAATGGCCAGCTTATTTCCGCAAGGCCAAAGGTTGCAAGGTTTGGGACATGGAGGGAAATGAATATATCGATATGACCATAATGGGGATAGGTACTAATATTCTTGGTTATGGTCATCCAGAAGTCGATGATGCCGTGCGTAGCACAATAGATGCAGGTAACATGTCCACACTCAATTGCCCAGAAGAAGTTTATCTTGCTGAAAAGTTGATTGAGCTTCATCCTTGGGCTGACATGGTTCGACTTGCTCGATCAGGTGGAGAGGCTAATGCTATTGCGATTCGTATCGCACGAGCAGCAACGGGGAAAGATAAGGTTGCCATTTGTGGTTACCATGGCTGGCATGATTGGTATCTGTCAGCAAATCTTGGTGATGATAAAAGTCTTGATGGTCACTTGTTGCCAGGGCTCGAGCCTAACGGTGTTCCAAGAAATCTGCATGGAACGGTATTTCCCTTCAACTACAACAATTATGCTGAACTGGAAGCACTGGTCAATTCTCATGATATTGGAGTGATCAAGATGGAGGTTCAGCGCAATAAGGAGCCAGAGGATAATTTCCTCTCTAAAGTTCGCAATCTCGCAACAGATCGAGGAATAGTGCTCATATTTGACGAATGCACATCAGGATTTCGTGAGACTTTCGGCGGTCTTCATATAAAATATGGTGTTGAGCCTGACATGGCTATGTTCGGCAAAGCATTAGGCAATGGCTATGCTATTACGGCAACTATTGGCAAGCGTGCAGTAATGGAAGCGGCTCAAAGTACTTTTATAAGCAGCACGTTCTGGACTGAACGAATTGGCCCGACTGCAGCGCTTAAAACGTTGGAAGTGATGGAGAAGGTGAGGTCTTGGGAGGTTATTACAAATACTGGTATAGATATTCGTGCAGGGTGGATGCAGCTTGCCGAAAAGTATAGTCTTAAGATTGATTATTGGGGATTACCAGCCCTTACCGGGTATACTTTTCAGAGTCCTAATGCACTTGCCTATAAAACACTGATTACCCAGGAAATGTTGGCTAAAGGCTACTTGGTCGGCAATAGCGTTTATGTGTGTATGGAGCACACACCAAAGGTTGTTTCAGATTATTTTGCGGTTCTTGATCCTTTATTTGGATTAATAAAAGAATGCGAAGAAGGTTTAAATGTAATGAGTTTGCTGAAAGGACCTCTTTGTCATAGCGGGTTTACGCGCTTGAACTAGATGTACAATATGAACATCGCTTTCCGTGTTGATGCTTCTAACCAAATCGGTACTGGACATGTTATGCGTTGTCTTACTTTGGCAGACGAGTTGCAAAAGGCAGGAGGACGGTCGTTGTTTCTGTGTAAAGTGCTTCAAGGAGATTTAATTCATTTTATTGAAGCTCGAGGATATGATGTTGTAAGACTGCAGATAGAAGAATCAAATTCTCCAAGCTGGGATGATGATGCTTGCCAATGTGTTAATGCATTGATTTTTGCTGGTGGTGTTGATTGGCTTGTTGTAGACTGTTACTCTTTGGATATAGGTTGGGAAACCTTGCTTCGCACTGTTGCCAAAAAAATATTTGTTATTGACGACCTGGCTGACCGACCTCATAATTGCGATGTGCTTCTTGATCAGAATTACTATGTGGACTCAGTCACTCGTTATGAAGGGTTGATCCCAGCCGCTAGTTCTCAGCTTCTTGGCCCCCTTTTTTCTTTATTACGTCCCCAGTTTATGGAAGCCAGATCCGGTATTCGTAAGCGGGATGGTCATATTCGTCGTATTCTTGTTTTTTTTGGTGGAAGTGACCTCCAGAATGAATCATTAAGAGTACTTCAGGCCATGCGAAATCTGACATATCCGGAAGTTTGTGTTGATTTGATTATAGGTATGCAAAATCCCCATAGGTATGAACTAAAAACATTTGCCGCTTCTCTGAAATGGATAACCATACATTATCAGGTTTCCAATATGGCTGAATTGATTGCCGCTGCGGATCTTTATGTTGGTGCCGCTGGCACGACTACCTGGGAACGTTGCTGTCTTGGATTACCATCTTTGGTTATTACTGTCGCGGCGAACCAGATACCGTCAACGATGGATTTGCATCAGTTGGGAGTGTTAACCTATTTAGGAGCGAGTGGTATGGTCACGTTCAATCAGCTCTCTATGGCTATTGAGAATTGTGTAGTTTCGCCTGAAAAAATGAAAGCACAATCGGATAGTGGATTTGCACTTGTTGATGGACTGGGAACATCACGTTGTGCTCAAGTAATAATAAAAAAAAAGTAGTTGTCTAAGGTGTATAGTATTTTTAGGGATCAAGTTATCACGCTTATAACTTTTTCTGAGCAACATCTTCAGAAAACATTTGAATGGATATGCGAACCGGAATTTCAACATCAGTTCATGATGCGCTCTATACCAACATGGGTGGAGCATAATGCACATTTTAAGCGGATACTTACAGATTCTAAACAAGTAGTTTATGCGATCAATATGGCGGGTGAACATGTTGGAAACTGCGGTTTTAAAAATATAATTGAAAAAATAGAAGCCGAGTTGTGGATTTATATAGGTTCTCCGCTTGTTCGAAATAAAGGAGTAGGGCGATTTGCTACTGAACTCTTGCTCGAAAAAGGATTTAATCATTTTCACTTGAGCAGTATTTACTTGCACGTGGCGGATTTCAATACTTCCGCGCGCGCTCTTTATCAAAAATTGGGTTTTCATGAAGTTCCTCTCCGAGGGGATGCTTCTGATTGGAGTGATCGTGGTTGCAAAATCATTCGTATGGAATTAGAGGATAAATAAGTCATGCTTGTTGCTATGATGCAGCCTTCGTTTTTGCCTTGGCTGGGATATTTTGAACTAATATTGAGGGCGGAACGGTTTATATTTCTTGATGATTTCCAGTTCTCTATTCAAAGCTACCATCAAAGAAACCGCTTGTTTGTCAATCGTGGCCAAGTAGACTGGTATACGGTTCCAATATATAAATCAAATTCATTATCGTTTCCCCTTAACGAGACTCGTATAAACGAGACAACTCCATGGCGAAAGAAACAGTGGTCGCGAATAGAGCAGAATTACAGTAAAGCACCTTTTTATTCTACTGTAGCTCATGAACTTAAGCGTTGGTATTTTTCACAGTCATCTTCATTGGCAACTCAAAACATTGAGCTTATTATGTTACTGTGTAGTTTAATGGGTATTGAACGCGAATTCCTTTTTAGTTCTGACTATCCATCAAACTCTAAGCGATCAGAGAGAGTTCTTGAGTTACTAAAATGGTCTGAAGCCAGCAAGTACTTATGTGCTCGAGGATCGTTCTCCTATATGAAGGAGGACGGGGTGTTTCCTATAAAAGATGTAACGGTTGATTTCCAGAATTTTGCGCCAAAAGAGTACTACCAAGTGGGTTCGACGCAAGAATTTATTCCGTACCTTTCTGTGCTTGATGCGCTTATGAACATAGGGCCTGATGCGACGTTACATCTTATTGCAGCTGGGACGGAATCCTGGTCATCTTGGGATGAGATGTGTAAGAATGTGTAAGTTATATAAACCTATTGCAGTAAGGAATACATGAGTATACATATTTCCGGAAGGCTGATTGGAACAGATGCTTTTCCATTTATCATTGCTGAAATGTCTGGTAACCACAACCAGTCTCTACAACGCGCGTTGGAAATAGTTGAGGCTGCTGCCCGGTCTGGAGTACATGCGTTCAAAATCCAGACTTATACCCCAGACACCATGACCATTGATCTGGACGAGCGGGAGTTTCATATTAGCGATCCTGGTAACCTATGGTCTGGTACATCACTTTACAAACTTTACACAGAAGCCTATACCCCTTGGGAATGGCACAAACCTATATTTGAACGCGCGCGTGAACTGGGTATCATTCCGTTCAGTACCCCTTTCGATGATACGGCAGTAGACTTTCTCGAAAGTCTAGATGTGCCATGCTATAAAATTGCCTCTTTTGAAAATACCGATCTGCATCTGATTCGCCGCGTTGCTGCCACAGGCAAACCAATTATAATCTCCACCGGTATGGCTAGCATCTCCGAACTGGACGAAACGGTTCGAGCAGCACGCGAGGCAGGTTGCAAAGACCTTATTCTGCTCAAGTGCACCAGCACCTACCCAGCCAATGTCGCCAACACCAACATACTGACCATCCCACATATGCGTGAACTTTTCGGTTGCGAAGTCGGTTTATCCGACCATACCATGGGTATTGGCGTTTCAATTGCAAGTGTGCCACTGGGAGCAACCGTCATTGAGAAACACTTCACCCTCAACCGTGCTGATGGTGGCGTGGACAGCTCATTCTCCATGGAACCAGCAGAAATGACTCAGCTTGTCTTAGAAACAGAGCGAGCATGGCAGGCAATTGGAGAAGTAAGCTACGGCCCCACCGAAGCAGAGAAAATATCCATCCAGTTTCGTCGTTCACTCTATGTGGTCAAGGACATAAAAGCTGGTGAAGTTCTCAATTATGAGAATGTTCGTGCAATTCGCCCTGGATTAGGACTATCGACAAAGTATATAGATGTAGTTATTGGAAAAACTGTTAAGCAGAATGTAATGCGGGGAACGGCTTTATCTTGGACCATGCTTTGATATGAAAATCATAAGTCAATTACAATCTACATATTTTATTATGGTAGAATCAAGTATGAATGGTTTGTGGTTTATTTTGTACAATTAGTTTATTAAGGAATAATCAGGTGGATGTTGGGATTTTATCCTGTTTACGAGGGGCCGGGGAGAGGCTGAGACCGGCTGTTGAGATACAGAGGTTGCGTCGCCCTCTCAGAGAAATTGTTATGAGCAAATTGAGAGTATTTTCTCAACTTACCCAGATTCCTCTTGTTTTATCTGAGGAGATCAGGTTTTATTTGCCTTCATATCCAAGTCCAAATTCAAAAGCTGAGGCAGTTGTTAATGAACTTTGTGCCGTGGGGGTATCAAGACGTATAATATGGATTCCTGAGCAATCACAACTTATTTCCGTTATTCACTTCGTACGGTTACTGTATCGTCTTCCATGGGCTCTGGTTTTTTTGTTGATGGTGGTGCGTCGTGCACCTACTCTTGACTGTATTGATCTTCAAATCATTCTTGGCAGAGAAGTGTTTCGACAGCTCTTGCTTCGTTATTCATTGGTTAAGCCAATCATCATTAGCGATGTGAGTCCAGATCTTCATATGCTGTGGAGTGCAGCCTCAGTCGCGGGAAGTGGAGCACTGTGGTGGCAAGACGACTATCACCATAATGAATCACTTCCATACCCTGTTGTTGCAGCTGCAGTACTTAATCAGGGCGGTTATGATGCAGTTCTGCACTCATGTTCATCTGCTGTGATTGTTCAGCGTCCCTCTATGCCTCGAAAGCCCATTCGTCCAATTCCCAAATACCCTAGGGTAGGTATTGCTACAAATATTTTTTTCGTTGCAAGTCAGGAACAGTGTGTTCTTCTGGCACAGATTCGGCAAACATTTGGTGTAGCTGTGGTTTATATTCGCCTTCATCCTAATAGTAAACTTATCTCAGGTGACTTTTCAGACCCATGGATAACAATAGCTCCATTTGATGAATCTATCGAGCAGTTTGCATCAAAAATCGATATTGTCATCGTGGGAAATTCGGCTGTTCAGCTTAGGTTAGTTTGCGAAGGGTTGCCTGTTCTGCATATTTCTGGTTTAGATCCGCTTGGATTTGACCAATACGGTTATTGCCAGAAGGGCATTATATACGGGGATCGAAATTTAAGTAGTAACATACTGGATGATATAACAAATCATTTTAAAAACCATGAAGTTCAAGTTCGTCTGGCTGATTATGTAGGAGTTCGAGATGATATACACTTGGAAGGGCTTTCAAAACTAAATTTTTGTTAATGTGTCTACCCCTGAACCGTTAAGGCACGTGGGAGTTTTTATATGACACGGCAACATCCGACCATTGCGTTGGTGTTTCAGATGCCTCTCGATCCAATTGCAGGAGGGGTTCAAAGAGTTACTTGGCAGTTAGGGCACTATTTAGCTCAAAAAGGTTGGAATGTGGTCTTTATCTCGCTTGCAATTGCTGGTCATAAGACTCCTTTAGTTGGGCGACTGCAATACCCGAGCGAAGACGTTTTTGTGGATCGTAGATTACTAAGGCGCTTTTTTGAGGATATATTTTGTAATTCAAAACCTGATGTAGTCATTAATCAGACTGGGTTATATTCCGAACCAGATAGAACGTTATGGGAACTGAGCAAAGCTGGATATTTTTATAAGATAATAACATGTTTTCATAATAATCCGGCTCTTTTTAAGGAAAATCATCGACATCTGGTTCGATACTTGTTGCGCAAAAAACGTTGGGTACTTTTTTTTATTGATCACTCGCTTGGTTGGAAGGTTTTGATGGGGTGGCATCGGATGAAAAATTATCGTTCATTTCGCCTTGCCTTATTATGGTGCGATCGTTTTATACTCCTCTCACCAACCTTTATCTCTGAACTGCGATGGTATGTTCATGATCTGGACGAATCCAAAATTGTTATTATTCCTAATGGTTTTCATTTGCCAGACATGACAGGGTTACCAGCAAAACGCAAGCACTTCTTGTTCGTGGGGCGGTTAGAACAGTCACAAAAAAATATTTTCTTGTTGCCGACGATATGGGAGAAAGTTCAGCATCGACTCCCTGAATGGGAGCTTCATATTGTTGGTGATGGTCCTGATAGGGCTGAACTTGAAGCGAAAATTGAGAAGTTATCTCTGAAGCGTATTTATGTGCATGGGCAGATGAATCCGACAGAACATTATCGTGTTGCAAAAGTTTTTCTTATGGTTTCTTTTTTTGAAGGCTTTGGTAACACGCTCATTGAAGCACAAATGCAAGGTGTTGTGCCTGTAGCTTTCCGAAGTTATTCTGCTATAGAGTGGATGTTAAATGATGGAGTCGATGCCGTTCTCGTGCCTCCTTTTGATGTTGATCGTTATGCGGATAAATTGGTTCAGTTGGCAATAGATGAAGTTAGGTGGCCTTTTATGAGTGCAGCTGCAGTATCTAATGCAAAACGTTTTTCCGAAAATATCGTAGGAGATATCTGGTGCAAAATTCTGTCAGATGTTTTGAACGATTCTCTGATATCAGCGTAATGAAACATAATATTCACAAGAGATACTCGCCTGTTCCGAATTTCTATGACAAGGATAGAACGTACAATAAAGTCCGGAATTATAAAGGGCGTTCTTTTAAGCTGAATATTATGGCTGCATTGGTTTGGCCATTTCTTTTTGCTGCTGAGGATGTGTTTACCTTCCCGAAACGGCGAGCCATTACGGGCTTTGTTCTCTTTTGTGCTTTTGTAGGGTTGACCTATATTCCTGAATTTGGATCTGATGGTTACGTCTTCAAATCTATGTTTTCCACAGCTCAAGATGAGGACGTCTTTAAAGAGCCTATTATTCAATTTCTCACAAATATTGCTATTTATTCAGGCTTTGGTTATCACTTCTTTTTTATGCTTTTGGGTCTGATTTATGCAACTTTTGTTTCTTTGTCGGCCCATCTTTTTTTTAAGAATCTGCCGGTTAATCAAATTTTCAGCACTGCTGCAGTGGTGTTCTTGCTCGCATTTTTTCTCAATCATCCTGTTTTTGATGCATTAAATGCAAGGTATCAGTTGAGCATATGGGTACTACTTTTCTCTACAATTTTGATGCTAAAAGGACGCTGGCAATTATCTCTTTGTATTTGTTTTTTAGGAACAATGATACACTTTGGTCATTCTATATTCTCACTAGCGTTAGTGCTACTCCTGTTAAGTCGAAAACTTGGGAAAATGCAGATCGTATTTGCTTACGTAATGCTTGTATCTGCATTTTTCATGCCATCAACGTTGATGCTCTCTTTAGGTGATAGTGTTGCTCAAAAATTGGGTGGATCTTTTGCCGAGAAGGTCAACAACACTGCTAATCTTGCAGCAATAAAAGAAGCATCAATAAGGGATAGAAGTTCAGGAGGGTCGACATGGTACATTGTATGGTTTGCATTTCCAATATTTTATTCTCTTTTGCTCTCAGGCCATCTGTTATGGTGGAAGATTCGAAAACATTTCACCGATCCGCAGTATCAATTGTGGATTCTTGTCATTATTATGTGGTCTTTGCAAATTGCTATGAGAGGGGAGCCGGAGGCAGCCGGTAGAGTAGAACGTAATACATTGGCTCTTCTCCTTATGTGGCATGCTCGCTGGTTTCTCTATCGAAGGTCAGGTGAGTTTGTTGCGCTTTTATTTAATGTAGCTCCAATGATTTTTTATTTTGTTATTTCATTTCGCAGGGCGCTTAATGATGTCCGTATAGGTGCGTTTTTGCCATCATTTTATAGTTATTTCACCTATTATATGCCAACGGTTGAGCAGTTTTTTAAAAGGTTTCATTGAGGTTTAATTATTTACTGATAGTAATTTGGTTCCAACAACATAAAATAACAGATGAGACTGCTTAATAAGCTTCGTATCTCTTCTAGTAACGCTTTTGGTTATTCAACAAAACGAAAAATTATTGTTATTGAGTCCGATGACTGGGGCGGTATAAGAATGCCATCAAGGCAAGCTTATGAATCAATAAGAAAAAATGGACTTGACTCATCTGGCGATTCTCTTCGTTTTAACAAGTATGATACTCTTGCTGATACAAATGATTTAACGCTTCTTTTTGAAACGTTATCTTCATTTCGTGATGCACGAGGAAATCATCCTGTAATTACAGCTCTTACTATTGTTGCTAATCCTGACTTTGCTAAAATTCGTAATAGTGAATATAATGAATACCATTACGAGACCTTTACAAAGACCTTAGATCGGTATTATGGAACCCATACCCCATTTCCTTTGTGGATTAAGGGGATTCAAAATGGGTTATTTCTTCCTCAGTTTCATGGTAGGGAGCACCTGAATGTCGCTGTTTGGATGAAGGCGCTTAAGCTGAATGATGTTGAAGCTCGTATTGCTTTTGACAATGAATTATGGGGTTTTAACAATAAGCATCCTTTTGGTATTGCATTTCAGGCTGCCTTTGATCTTGAGTTTGAGAATCAACTTTCCCTTCAGGCTCAAATAATAAAGGATGGGCTGAGACTTTTTGAGCAATTATTTGGCTATCGGGCATCTTATTTTGTTCCTCCAAATGGCCTATTTAATAATAATCTAGAAAAATATACGGCCGAATCAGGAATTAGATTTATGTCTATATCAAAAATCCAAATGGAACCACAGGGAAACGGTAAAACAAAAAAACGGTTTCATTATTTAGGACAAACGAACAAGCATGGCCAATATTATATAACTCGTAATTGTTTTTTTGAGCCTTGTGGATACGGTGAAAAATACGTAGATAACTGTTTGGCTGATATAGATATTTCCTTCAAATTTCATAAACCTGCTGTTATCAGTTCTCATCGTGTTAATTACATAGGTGCTCTTCATTCTACAAATAGAACACAAGGGTTGCAGCAACTGAAAGTACTTTTAGCAACAATACTGAAAAAGTGGCCTGATGTTGAATTTATGAGCTCTGTTGATCTAGGCGAATTGATGGTTAAGTCACAATGAGTTTAAGAGCTATTAAGTCTTTAATTACCCGCAATCTTATCAATATTCCCGGTCGGCGTACTAAAAGGAAACTAGTGATTATTGAATCGGATGACTGGGGAGGTGTCCGTATGGCCTCAAAAGATGCTTATAATTATTTTCTCACAAAAGGGTTGCCTGTAGATAAATGTCCATATAACAGTTACGATGCTCTTGAGTGCAACGAAGATCTTGAGAGTTTATTTGAAGTGCTTGGATCTGTTAAAGATTTTAACGGTAATCCTGCGGTACTGACAGCTAATGCTGTAATGGCAAATCCCGATTTTGAAAAGATTCGCGAAAGTGGATTTCAGAAATACTATTATGAACCGTTTACAAAAACACTTGAACGCTATCCCTCACATGATCGGGTTTATAACCTGTATAAGAAAGGGATAAATGAAAAACTTTTCAAACCTCAGTTTCATGGAAGAGAGCATCTGAATGTCGCACATTGGATGCGAGCATTGCAGGCAGGTGACACTTATGCTCACATGGCATTTAAATGGAACATGTTCAGTTTGCACACTGGTATTAATTCGAGTTGTCGCAGTGAATATCTGGATGCATTTGCTGTGGAAAGTCTTGAAGAGCAGCTTCAGTTACGAGCAATAGTTGCTTCAGGGTTAGAGCTTTTTCGTCAGTTAATGAGCTATCAGTCGCGTACCTGTATTGCTCCTTGTTACACATGGAATTCTGATGTTGAAGAGGTTCTCTCTGAGCATGGTGTAAGAGCATTACAAGGCATCATAATACAGTGGGTGCCGGTCTATGGAACAGAGGGCTTACACCAAAAACAATATCATTATACTGGTCAACGAAACCAACAAACACAGCGCTATCTTGTGAGAAATTGCTTTTTCGAACCAACGCTCACAAACGGTACGGATCCTGTGCCTGATTGCCTTGCTCGAATCCAGTCAGCATTTGCATGGCATAGGCCCGCTATCATCTCTACTCATCGGCTGAATTATATGGGTTTTTTAAATCCTTCAAATAGAGCACAAAATCTTAATCACCTTAAGAGATTGTTGTTTGCCATTACAACCCGCTGGCCAGATGTTGAGTTTCTTTCATCTGATCAGTTAGGCGATATAGTGTCATATCCTAAATTATTCGTCAAACAACTAACAAAGGGGTCACATCAATATCAGTCAGGAATAAATAGAGGTCCCCTTATATAAATAGTATCGGAACGGAAACTATATTAATCATCAGTATGTTACAGAGTTTTTCAGATGACGAAGATTTCAATGAATACGTATTTAACCTGTTGTTATTCTCATAAATAT
>Ga0364878_1061_pt1 | contig 14403 bp, 5 predicted proteins | sample SorcelJu500001C6_5_FD_206932 | JGI IMG/M metagenome (GOLD analysis project Ga0364878, IMG submission 206932) | Enriched cells from Trout Bog Lake Hypolimnion, Wisconsin, USA - BchlTB.July30.5000.01.C6 | ecosystem: Environmental > Aquatic > Freshwater > Lake > Hypolimnion/Profundal zone | place: USA...
AAATCACCATTGAAGCTCCGATCAAGTCACTCGGCAAGTATGAGGCTGATGCAAAAATCTTTATGGATATCTCCGTAAAGGTTCACTTCGAAGTTGAGGCCGAAGGCTGAGAAGCCTGAGGATTCTTTTTCGAAAGATACCAGAGTAAAGGATAACGGGTTTCACCGTGATTTACAGCTCCGTAACAGTTATTTTGTTACGGAGCTTTTTTTTGTCCATAGCCTCACCTTGAAACGCACTAAATTTCGCACCCTAACCATCATTATATCTTATATTTGATGTGATGTGGATATTTGGTAAATAGTAAAGTGCTGGCAGCGTGATACAATAACTCTCCACTCACTCTCTTCCAAGCTGATGCAGGCATTCAAAGTTCATAAGGCAATCGTTGAGGATTACAAAAACTACCTTAACAGCTTTACTAATATCCGGGATGTCCGAATAAAAGAGAAGGTAAAGGATGCTTTTGATCAGGGGATTTTTTTACCGGAACCTCTCCTTCAGTTTAACCCATCGTTTGAGCTTGGAGAATCTCTTCAGGAGCTTGAGGCCCAAGGTCTTATCCATGAGGATCTTAAAAAAATTTTCGGTTCGTATAACCTCTATTTTCATCAGGTTGATGCCATCAAAAAGGGGGTTAATGGCAAAAGTTTTGTTGTGACGTCAGGTACCGGTTCAGGAAAATCGTTGACCTATCTGGCGACAATTTTTAACAAGATCCTGAAAAATGGTTCTTCTCAAGGTATCAAGGCCATCATTGTTTATCCGATGAATGCCTTGATTAATTCGCAGGAAGAGGAGATAAAAAAATATGAGATCAATTACCTGAAGTCATTATTGCCTCAAGATGTTTGTTTCGATGAAGCAGGAAAAAGTCTGGATGAAATTATTGCCCTCCTTAAAACAAAAACGCAGCATCGGTTTCCTATCTCATATGCAAAATATACCGGACAGGAAAATGAAGAGGCTCGTGACAGATTAAGGGATGATCCACCCTCAATCATTCTCACTAACTACATGATGCTTGAGCTCATCATGACCAGGAATAGTGAGCGATGGCTTCGGGGTAGCTTGAAAACACACCTGGAATACCTTGTCTTTGATGAGTTGCATACCTATCGAGGCAGGCAGGGATCAGATGTTTCAATGCTTATTCGCAGAATCAGTAAAATCGCAATCACTCCGCTTGTGTTTATCGGGACTTCAGCCACACTTGCCAGTAAAGGCTCCCCTGAGGATAAAAAAAAGGCGATCGCTCGAGTTGCTGAAAAGATATTTGGTCAACCCTTTACTTCTGACCAGATCGTTAATGAAAAGCTACGGTCATGCACTAATTATAAAGGTACCATACCAAAAGGCTTTGATCTGCAGGAGGCTATTTCTCAACCATTACAGTTATCATTGACACCGGAATCTTTTTTCAGCAATCCCCTTGCAATCTGGCTTGAAAACAGGGTTGCTTTGAAGCGATACCCAGACGGTCATGTAGAACGAGAAGACCCGCAAACATTACAGCAGATTGCAACAAAGCTTCAGGAGGACTCTCAGGACTCTTTTGACAACTGCAGGCAATCCATCTTCCGGTTTCTTGAATGGATGGAGCAGCTTAATGCCCACAATACCGATAATCTTAAAAGACCAGAGACATATCTTCCCTTCAAAATCCACCAGTTTATTGCCCAAACCGGCAATGTCTATGTTACCCTCGATGGGAGGGATAAGCGGGATATAACGCTTGAAACCAATCGTTACATTCGGAAAAGCGGACAGGACAAGCCATTGTTTCCAGTCGTTTTCAGCCGCTATTCCGGATATGAATTTATCTGTGTACGCAAAGAGAGCGGAAAATTTCTGCCAAGAAATCCTGATGATTTTCCGGAAAGAATTGTTAGAGATGAGCTTAAGGGGGATAAGAAAACAGGTATGCCCAAAAGGGTGCTGACGGAAAATGATTTTTCTGCCGGATATCTTATTATTCCTGAAGAGGGTGATGAACTATGGAGTGAAGAGCATATTGAACTGTTGCCGGAGAGCTGGTTTAACAACAATAAATCAGGGAAATCCTTACTCAACTATTATGAACACCAGCTTCCTCAGCGCGTGTGTTTCGACGCTGATGGTACTTTTTCCTCCGAGGATGCTCTTCCCCTATCCGGCTGGTATGTTCCGGCCCGTTTATTAATTGACCCTACCTCTGGAGTTGTTTTCGATGCAAAAACAAACGAGAACACCAAGTTGATGAGGATTGGCAATGAAGGAAGAAGTACGGCAACAACGATTATTTCTTTCAGCATTATCAAAGCCCTTCAAGGAGAGCGGGTTGCGGCTGAAAGTCAGAAACTCTTGAGCTTTACAGATAACAGGCAGGATGCATCGCTCCAGGCAGGTCATTTCAATGACTTTATGATGCTCGGAATGATGCGCTCAGCAATTTACCATGCCCTTAAAGCTGCTCCTGAAAACAGGCTGACCATTGACACTATCAGTGATGAAGTGTTCAGGAAGCTGAAGCTCCCGGAAGAGGAGTATGCAAGAATCCCCTCTTCCGATCCCGGATGGCCCGATCCGGAAAACGAAAAGGCTATAAAAGACTATCTCCTTATTCGGATTCTCTACGACCTGAAAAGAGGGTGGAGATACAATACTCCCAATCTTGAACAGTGCGCATTGCTTAACATCGGCTATCGACGCTTGCTGGAGTTTTCGGAACAGAATCAATTTTTTGAAACCATTCCTTTCTTTGATGGACTTACGGCTTCGGAGAGGTATGACATTCTGCTTCAGGTTCTCAATTTTTTCAGAACATCCTACGCGTTTGAATATTACAAACTTACAGAGAAGAGGATTGAAACCGAAGAGCGCCTTAAAAACCGCCTTGATGAAAACAAGCTCTGGTCGCTCGAACAGGATGAAAAGATAGACACCCCATATATTCTACTCCCCCGATCGGTTGGTGAAACCAATTTCAGGATGTATACGGCCAGCGTTGGCCCTCAGAGTAACCTTGGCAAGTATATCAGAAGATACTCAAGCAGAACATCGATCGGTTCACTTCATGGCTCAGACCTTTCTGATGCTATTGAGGCGATCTGTCTGCTGCTGGAGCGTGGGCATTTTCTTCGATCAGAAAAGGTCCACGGCTCGAAAGGTGATTGCGTCGGGTTTCGTCTGCGAATCGACAGTATCTACTGGGAACTTGGTAATGGTCGGGATACTCTGCCTGACGAAGTCCGCACTCAAAGTTACCTGGGCGCAATTCAGCAGAAACCGAATGACTTCTTCAAGAAATTTTATCAGCAGGATTTCAGCTCATTTGGTCGGACCTTGACCGGCAGGGAGCATACCGGCCAGTTAAATCATACCGACCGCATTGAAAGGGAAAATGGTTTCAGGAAAGGTGAAATTGCCGCCTTATTCTGTTCGCCGACCATGGAACTTGGCATTGATATACGGGAGCTTAATGTCGTTCATATGCGCAACGTCCCTCCAAACCCGGCCAACTACGCCCAGCGAAGCGGTCGGGCAGGTAGAAGCGGGCAGGCAGCACTCATTTTTACCTATTGCTCAAATGGCTCACCGCATGACAGGAACTATTTTAAAGAGAGCACCAAAATGGTATCCGGCTCGGTTGTACCACCGAACATAGATTTGACCAACGAAGAACTCGTCCGTTCCCATTTCAATGCTTACATCCTGATGGAACTCGGGTTGAAAGATATGCGCTCTTCCGTTGATGATGTTCTGGATGTAAGGGAACAACCCATTCTCCCAATAAAAGCGGAAGTAGCACTTCATATACACCACCAGCTTGATGCGTATGCTGCTGAGTGGGCTCTTAATTTCAGGCAGTTTATCTCGGAAATTGCCGGAATAGAAAATTCCTACTGGTATTCAGATGATTGGTTCTTAACTCATGCACGAAGTTTTTTAACGCAGTTTGATGAAAGCTTCAACAGATGGCGAGAGCTTTACAGTGGGGCTAATCATTTAATAGGTATATCTCGTGCTGTTTTGGATGACCCGTCTGTCAGCTCTGACAATCCTAAAAAACATGATGCCAAGCGTGATGAAAATGTCGGCATGCGTCAACGCTCTTTATTGCTGAATGACAACAAGAGAGCCTACGGTAATGATTCGGAGTTTTACATATTCCGCTATCTTGCGGCTGAAGGGTTTCTGCCGGGGTATAACTTTACCCGCCTTCCTATCCGCACTTTCCTCGGTTATCGGCATATGGACAAGGGTGAATTTATTTCACGCCCTCGCTTTGTTGCCTTAAAAGAGTTCGGCCCTAACAACCTTATTTATCATAACGGTGGCAAGTACCGCATTACGAGAATGCAGGTAATGCAAGCCGATGTCAACCAGCATGCAATCAAGATTTCCAACCGGACGGGATACGCATTGCTGGACAATGATGGCAAAGGAGTGAACAACGATCCAATTACGCACGAAGAGCTTAAAGGACAGGATAACGTAACTATGTACAATAACCTGCTTGAACTTGGAGAGTCTGAAGCCCGCCCACAGGAACGAATTTCATGTGAAGAGGAGGAGCGAACCTCAACCGGCTTCGATATTGAGCAGTACTTCTCATTTGCAAAAGGAATAGCAGGAACAAAACAGGTGACTATCACGGATGGAGGTCAACCGCTTTTACAGGTTATCTATGATCAGGCTGCACGATTGATTCAGATCAATAAACGCTGGAAGATTTCGAAAAATAAAGACGACGGATTTGCTATCGGCAAAAAGTCCGGCAGATGGAAACGAGCAAAAGAACTTGAAAAGCCAGATCCGGAAGATCCGGTTATGAATGTCCGCCTCTATACTACAGACACGGCTGATATTCTCTATATCCAGCCTATCAAGGAACTTGAGCTCGATAAAGAGGGTGTGGTTTCCCTCTCTTTTGCGCTGAAACGGGCGCTTGAGCGGAAGTTTCAGATTGAAGAAGGAGAGATCGGTGTCTGGATTATGGGTAAGGGTGAAGAAAAGAACATTCTTGTCTATGAAGCTTCAGAGGGCAGCCTTGGTATTTTGTCACAGCTTATCGCCAGTCCACCTGATCTCAAGCATCTTTTTCTGGAAGCATACACGGCAATGCATTTTAATCCTGAAACCCATACGGATTGTCGCCCTGAACTTCCCAAAGCATCCTATGATGACCTGCTCTCTTATTACAATCAGCGCTACCATGAACAATTGGATCGGTTTGCCATAAAAGATGCGCTGGAACGATTGATGGCGTGTACTATAGACCCTCAACAGGGAGGTAAATCACTGGATGAGCAATACCGGTATCTGTTTGATAATTATGACCTTAATTCGTCTACAGAAAAGCCTTTCATAGAATATCTTTATAAAAATGGTATTGCCTTGCCGGACAAGGCTCAGTTCAATGTCCCGAAATGCTATGTCAATGCTGATTTTGTCTACAAGACAGCGATAGGCTTCACCCTTGTTTTTTGTGATGGGTCGGTACACGACAGGCAAAGTATCAAGGAAGATGATCTGCGAAAACGCCAGGCCAGCAGGGACGCCGGTTATGATGTGATTGAATGGCATTACAGGGAATCGCTCGAATCACTTATTGAGCGGCGTAAAGACATTTTCAGAAAAATACGCTGATATGCATTTAACCGAATATAAACCCGGCAAACTGGTAACCTATCGCGACAGGGAATGGATTGTTCTTCCATCTGCCGATAGAGAGTTGATCATGCTGAAACCAATGGGTGGATCGGATGATGAAATTACCGGAGTTTACCTGCCACTTCAAATACCGGGTGACGATATTGGCGATGCAACCTTTCCGCCCCCAGAGATAGACGATCTTGACGATTTCCAGTCAGCAAAGATGTTGTTTGATGCAACCAGGCTTTTATTCCGTAATGCAAGCGGCCCTTTCCGTTGTATGGGAAAACTGGGATTCAGGCCCCGATCATACCAGATTGTCCCGCTTGTCATGGCTCTCAAGCAGGATACGGTCAGGTTGCTGATAGCTGACGACGTCGGTATAGGCAAAACCATCGAAGCCTTGATGATTATCAGGGAGATGATGGAGCGGGGTGAAATCAAACGTTTTGCCGTGATATGCCTGCCGCATCTCTGCGAACAATGGCAGCAGGAGCTTAAAGACAAGCTTGATATCGAAGCTGAAATCATTCGTACCAGCACCGCTGCAAGCCTCGATCGCAAGCTGCCTGACGATCGTTCTGTCTTTCACCATATCCCCTATCAGGTGATATCAATCGACTACGTCAAGTCAGATACCCGAATGCGGATTTTTCTCAACGACTGCCCTGAACTTGTCATTGTCGATGAAGTGCACACCTGTGCAAAACCTGCCGGTGCAACATCGAATTCCCAGCAGCAGCGCTACAGGCTTCTGCATGAGATCGCCAAAAAAGAGTCACAGCATCTGGTATTGCTTACGGCGACCCCCCATAGCGGAAAGAATGTGGAGTTTCAATCGATTCTCGGTCTCTTGAGCCGGGAGTTTGAATCGTATGCTCTTGATCATATTGACCAGACAAAACGCCGGAAAATAGCCCGCCACTTCATACAGCGAAAGCGTGAAAACATTGTCAGATGGCACCGCACTAACGGCAATGAAGAGACCCCTTTTCCAGAGCGTGACCCTAAAGAGATCGCCTATAAGCTTTCGGAGCGTTATGAGCAGTTTTACCGGGATATTCTTGAATTTGCCCGCGGAATAAGCAAAGAGGGTTCAAAACATCGATCGTCAAGAATCCGGTATTGGGCTGCGCTGGCATTGCTTCGAGGAGTGATGTCGAGCCCTGTCGCGGCAATAGAGATGCTGCAAAACCGGCAGCAGAGAAAGCTTGAACAGGATGAGCGTGATCTATTCGGGCAACAGGAGCGAAACCCTCTTATTGAATCACTCAGTGATGAAAACGATACCGGCAATACTGAGCTGCTCGATAACGCAGAGCTGAGCAACAATGAAATAGCTGCTCTATCGCTGCTGTGCAGCAAAGCTGAACGGCTGTCGGGCATTGAGCACGACTGGAAAGCAAAGCGGGCTATCGAGTTTATTAAAATCTGGCTCAATGAAGGCTTTAACCCTATCGTGTTTTGCCGATACATTGCTACAGCGAACTATATCGGTTCGTTACTGAAAAGTGCCTTGCCGGAATCAGTTGATATTCAGGTTGTAACTTCTGAACTTGCCGATGAACAACGCAGGGAAAAAATCAACCTCATGGCCGGTTCTACAAAACGGGTGATGGTTGCAACTGATTGCCTGAGTGAAGGCATTAACCTGCAGCAGCTCTTTACCGCTGTGCTTCATTACGATCTGCCCTGGAATCCCAACCGCATTGAACAGAGGGAGGGTCGTGTTGACCGGTTTGGCCAGGAGTCGAAGCTGGTCAAAACTCTTTTGCTCTGGGGTGATGACAACCCGATTGACAGGATTGTTTTGAAAATTCTCATCCGCAAAGTCCGGGATATCCAGAAAACGACCGGTGTCAGTATCTCTCTTGGAGAGGATTCAACTTCAATCATGGATGCGGTTATCAAGGATGTCTTGCTCGAAACCGACACAAAAGCTGAGGATGGCAGGCAGATGACTCTCTTTGCTGATGAGTTGTTTACCAACGAACTCGAAGTCGCCCGGAAAAAAGCTGAAAATCTTCGTTCGATCTTTGCCCATGACAGTATTGACCGTGAAGCAATAAACCAGAGCCTTGATGAAATTGATGAGGCCATCGGTAACCCACAATCTGTGGAAACCTTTGTTCTTGCAGCGGTAGTGCATCTTGGCGGTTCGGTTCAACGAGATAAAACCGGATACCTGCTGACGCTTACCAATTTGCCGGAGCATCTGAAAATCCATTTTGCTTCTTTTGCATCAAAACCCGCGAGAGTAAGCTTTGCATCCCCCACTCCAGCCGGGTATCGCTATATAGGCAGAAACCATCTTTTCGTCGAACAATTGAGCCAGTTCATTCTCTCTCTTGCCTTTGAACCGAGAGCAGGGTATAAACGGGTTGCAAGAGCTTCGGTCATTCAAACCGATAGTGTATCGATTAAAACAACCCTTGTTCAGTTCCGTGTACGCAATGTCATAAGAGAGGTCAGCGGGAAAATGGAGGTTATTTCAGAAGAGATGTCACTCTGGGGATACCAAGGCAGCGATCAAGATAAAGGAGTGCTTGCACTTGAAGAGGCTAAAAGGCTGCTGATTGAAGCCACCTCGAAAGCAAACCTCCCAATCGAAATGCAGGAGACCATTTTTGAAAATGAACAGCAGGTTTTTCATGCGAAAACCGAACAGTTCAAGGACGAAGCCGAAAAAAGGGCAGAACACCTTGTTGAGGCACACGGACGGTTCAAGGATTTGGTTGGAGGCAAACGCTATGAAGCTGTTCATCCCGTACTGCCGCCGGATATCATTGGCGTTTATGTGCTTAACCCGGTTCCCCAAACTCTTTTTTAAGAGCAGCTGACACCGCATTAAACAAACGATAAGAGATGGCATTCGGCAGCATTATCATACAGGGCAACATTATCTCTTCCGAGATCATCAACAAGATCAGGAACGATGATGAAAAGTTTCAGACTTCAGGGGATTTCGCCCTCGACAGGAAAACTGCTGTCCGCGATGAAATCGGTGTGGCCTGGAATGCAGCAAAAGCCCACTATACGGCCTTCACGCTCCGTGCTGCGCGACTCCTTGAAGGCAATACCGGAGCAAGCGAAACCCGCAACTCATGGATGATCCCGCTGCTTCGTATTCTGGGCTACGACGTTGAAAAAGCTCAGGCCTTCATCCATCCCGATACCGCGAAAAGCTATGCCATAAGCCACATTGCGGCAAACCTGCACAGCTTTCCCATTCACATCATGGGGTTGAACGACGATCTTGACCGGCGAAGAGAATCGGGCGGGCCTCGTCTCGGACCTCATGCACTGGTTCAGGAGTACCTGAATAATACCGAGCACACCTATGCTCTCGTTACGAACGGTCGTTACCTTCGCCTGCTGAGGGATGCCACCCGCCTGGTCAGGCTGAGCTATCTTGAGTTCAACCTCGAGAAAATGATGGAAGAGGAGCTGTATGCCGACTTTGCTATTTTTTTCCGTCTGCTGCACGCTACAAGGATGCCGAAAAATTCTGATGAAACAGAGAACTCCCCGATTGAATACTATCATCAGCAATCGCTTGCGACCGGCTCACGCATTCGGGCAAACCTCAGTAAAGCAGTTGAACAATCCATCCTCGACCTTGCCAACGGTTTTCTCAGTCACCCTCGCAATGATGACCTCAGGCAGGAGATAGCCCAAGGCATTATGAAACCAGCTGCCTTTTATGGAGAACAACTTCAGCTGATCTACCGCATTCTCTTTCTCATTGTTATTGAAGAGCGCAACCTCGTCTATGCGGAAACAAAGGATGAGGAGCTTCAGCGTCAATGCAAACTCTATGACGACTATTACAGTATTGAACGCCTGCGAAAACTGGCAGCGAAGCTGCACTCTGTTGATGGTCGCAAGCATGATCTCTGGCAGGGACTGAAAGCCACCTTCCGTCTCTTCGAAGATGGCTTTTACGGAGAAAGGCTTGGGATCAAGCCTCTCGGCTCCGGTATATTCAGTTCAATTGCTCTCGGTAAACTGCCAACACTCTCCCTCAGTAACGAATCACTCCTGACAGTGATCCGCCGCCTCACCTTTTTCGAAAACGAACAAAAGCAACAAGTTCGGGTCAACTACTCAGACCTCGACGTCGAAGAGTTTGGCTCGGTCTATGAAGGGTTGCTTGAATACGATGCCGAATTCAGAGAAATTAACGGCACCACGCAGTTCACCTTCAAAGTGGGTAAAAAACGAGGCGAATCGGGCGCCCACTACACCCCCGAAGAGCTGGTCAAGCCGCTCATCAAGTACTCTCTTGACTATGTCATCGAAGAGAAGCTCACAGTACCCAACCCTGAACAGGCGCTCCTCTCCATAAGGGTTTGCGACGTCGCCTGCGGTAGTGGCCACATCCTCCTTTCTGCCGCAAGAAAGATTGCCATCGAACTGGCAAGGGTAAGAACCAACGAAGATCAGCCCTCACCAACAGCAATGCGCCACGCCCTGCGTGACGTCATCCGTACCAGCATCTACGGGGTAGATAAAAACCCACTTGCGGTAGACCTCTGCAAAGTAGCACTTTGGCTTGAAGCCCATAACCCCGGCGAACCGCTCAACTTCCTCGACCACCACATCAAATGTGGTGACGCCATTGTCGGCCTTGCCCATCAGGATGAGCTGTTCAAAGGAATTGCTGACGAAGCATTCAAGGCGCTTCCGGGTGACGATAAACTGATAGCCTCTGCACTCGCCAAACGCAACAAGGCAGAGCGCAAACAGCGCGAAGCTGAAACCGGTTCGTTAGGTCTGCAGTTGATGCTCGGTGCAAACCACGATGTGATGCAGAAAATGGAGCAGTTGATGATCCAACTGCAAACTTTCAATGCTCTACCCGAACACACACCAGAAGAGATTGAGGCCAAAGCGAAAGCCTATCGCAATCTTCAGCACGGTAAAGCACTCCATACTCTAAAGCTACTTGCCGACATACAGGTCATGCAGTTTTTTGTACCAAAGACACATGAGCATAAAGAGGCTATCGTGACTGATAAAGCATACTTCAGTTACCTCAGAGGTGGACAGTCTGCTCCATTCGCTCTTGAAGTTGATGTTTTTAACCACTCTTTATCGCACCGCTTCTTTCACTGGTTTCTGGAGTTTCCAGAGGTGTTTGCGGAGCAGGCCAAGAGTGAGGTGCTTGCCAATACAGGGTTTGATGTGATTCTTGGCAATCCCCCGTTTCTTGGTGGTCAAAAACTGAGTGGAACATACGGCAACGCTTATCTTGAATACCTGAAATATTCCTACGCTCCGATTGGTGCGGTTGATCTGGTCACCTATTTCTTCCGGCGCATTTTTACCCTAATCAGGGAAAAAGGTTTTCAGTCGCTGATCTCAACAAATACTATTGCTCAGGGGAGTACTCGCGAAGGTGGGCTTGATGTGATAGTGAATCAAGGTGGCACCATCAACCACGCAGTCAGAAGCATGAAATGGCCTGGTATTGCCGCTGTGGAAGTTGCACTGGTCACCATCACGATGCAACACTGGACAAGGAAGTTCATTCTTGCTGGAAAGGAGGTTTCAACTATCACCCCCTATCTTGATGATTCAGCAACAGTGGGGAATCCGTACCCGCTCAAGCAGAATGAAGGCAAGAGCTTTATTGGAAGCTATGTATTGGGCAAAGGATTTGTTCTTGAGCCTCATGAAGCTGAAACACTGATCAGGAAAAACCCGAAGAACAAGGACGTGCTTTTTCCTTATCTCAATGGTGATGATCTAAACACAAATCCCGATCAAGCTCCGAGCCGCTGGGTTATCAACTTTTTTGACTGGCCTGAAGAAAAATGCAGAGATGAATATCCTGATTGTTATACCATTCTTGAACGCTTAGTGAAACCTGAGCGTCAGCGCTGGAAAAAAGATGATGCCGGTAATGATATTGGTGGTGAATACGCTTTAAGAAAACCATTGCCTCAAAAATGGTGGATATATGGTGAAAAGCGTCCCGGGCTTTACCACATGATCGTGTCAATGGAAAAGGTGCTTGTTGTGCCTCTCGTAAGTAAATATACTGCAATTGATATTGCTCCAAGCCAAATTGTATTTATGCATAAGCTTGCAGTAATTGTAATAAATTCCTATCAGGTTTTTGAAATATTGAACTCTACAATTCATAATATTTGGAGCTGGAAGTATTCATCAACGTTAGGTTCCGGTACGTTAAATTATTCGCCAACAGATTGTTTTGAAACATTCCCATTTCCTCAAAACCTCACTCAATCGCAGGAACAGCAACTCGAACATCTCGGAGAGAACTATCACGAACTTCGCAGGCAGTTGATGCTTGCCGTACAGCTTGGCCTCACGAAAACCTACAACCTCTTCCACACCAAACTGCTGCGACCGATAGCACCAGAAGAAGAACAACTTGACGACAAAGCCCTTCAAAAACTTTTCGGAAAAGATGCCGCACACCTGAACAAACACCTCGCAAAAACATCCGGCACCATACCATTCAACGAAGCTGTTTCCGGCATCCTGAAACTTCGCGACCTCCATGTCCAGATGGACAATACAGTTCTCGAAGTCTATGGTTGGTCAGACATAAAACTCCGCCACGACTTCTACGAAGTAGAATACCTCCCCGAAAATGACCGCATCCGCTATACCATCCACCCCGATGCACGTCGCGAAATCCTCAAGCGGCTGCTTGAGTTGAATCATGAGGTTCACGAGAAGGAAATTGCGAATGGGTTGTGGGAAAAAAAGGTAAGTCCAAATAGGAATAATTCACTAAAAAAGAATATAAAATCTCTTAAAGAAACTCAGAGTCATTATGGACAATTCTTTGATGATATATAAGTAATTTTATCAATAAAGAAACGATTATGCCTAAAGATATTATCATAAACGAGTATTTAGTTGCATTTATTGATTTACTCGGATTTAGTATTAAAGTTAAAAACATCAAGAATAATTATGACCTTCAAAAGATTTTTGAAGTAGTTGATCGTCTTCATGATGTATTTGGAAAAAACCCAAAAGATGATTTCGAAAAAAGAGAACGGGAATTAAGTGAAAGATCTGTTCTTTCGTTATCTGATGCTCTTGTTATTGCTACCGCATTAAAATCATCATTATCCAAAACGATGGGTATTTTTGATAACTGGTGTTGTGAAGTAGAAACTCTTGGTATAAATCAAGCTATATGCGCTGCGGATGGTATCTTTCTTAGAGGAGGAGTTTCAAAAGGTCAGTTTTACTTTGAAAATGACATTTTGATTAGCGATGCAATGATCCGTGCTTATGAGACTGAGCGAGATGTATCGACATATCCATTGATATGTTTAGATGAAAAAACACATAAATGGTTTGATTCAAATAAAGGGAATGACTGCTATGATGATGACATAAAGCCAAAAAATACATTATTTAAAAGTTTTCAAATAAATGATGAAAAATCAGTTTATGCAATAGACTATATTGGTATTGGTATATCCGCAGCTGGAGAGGGTTTTTCTTATGAGGATCAACAAGAGTATTTAAAGACTTCAAAAGAGATGAAAGATAAGGTAAGAGGAAATATAGCGAAACGAAATGCGATAAAATTTATTAATGCACATAAAATGGCAATTGAAACTGAACTTGAAAAAGATCATATAGAAAAAGATATGCAAAAATATTTATGGCTTAAAAAATATCATAATGATACAATATTAGATTATTTCCCAAGTCATAAGGAATTATTAATTGTATAGAGATATGAATGAAAATTGTCCTGTTTGTAAAAGCCCACTGCTATCAGTAAGTGAGATTATCGGAGATAAAAGTAAATTTTTATGCCAATTGTGTGGAGATTATATACTTTCTGGCACATTGGTCTATTCTTTGCAAGATTATTTAGAAAAAGACAAGGATGCTGAGTTCAAGATACAGCATTTCTTAGCTAAGAGGCGCAAAGGAACACAGGTAACGCTCGATACATATGTAGTTGAAAAAATTCTTGAGCAGCCGCTACCGCGCCCAATCGAACAAGCGGATCTTCTTATTCGATGGATTGGTGATAATGTTTCTGGTCCAGGTGAATTTTTGCCAGTCAAGCCACAGAGTCAAATGAGTATTATAGGTGCTAAAAGTAGCAAAGGGTTCAACTTGATTATCGATCATCTTAACGAGTCTGGAATTATAAAATATTCAGCTTTCCCTCCGGGACGCGATGCTATAGGAAAGGTTACACTTGCATTCACAGGATGGGAGTTGTATGAAAAACTTCGCGTTGGAGGTGGTGAGTATCGAAAGGCATTTATGGCTATGAAGTTTGGTGACTCTCAACTCGACAGCGTTTTTAATGACGTATTTAAACCATCAGCAAAGCATGCAGGTTTTGACCTATTTGCTCTCAACGAGGTCTTGCGTGCCGGACTAATAGATGACAGGTTAAGAGTTGAGATTCAGGCATCAGATTTTCTCGTAGCTGATCTGACTCATGAGAATGCAGGGGCATATTGGGAGGCAGGGTATGCAGAGGGAATGGGTAAGCCCGTGATTTACACCTGTGAAAAACAAAAATTCGATTCTCATAAATCCCATTTCGATACCAATCATCACTTGACAGTCTTATGGGATGAGACGGACCTTTCAAAGGCTGGAGAACAATTAAAAGCAACAATCCGGGCCACGTTACCTCATCTTGCGAAAATGAAAGACTGAAATTAAAATGCGTAACAATAGCTAACGAAGAGAAAAGTACAATTCAGTACAAACATAATGACTGTGTAATGGCAAATAAAA
>Ga0364878_1069_pt3 | contig 13155 bp, 9 predicted proteins | sample SorcelJu500001C6_5_FD_206932 | JGI IMG/M metagenome (GOLD analysis project Ga0364878, IMG submission 206932) | Enriched cells from Trout Bog Lake Hypolimnion, Wisconsin, USA - BchlTB.July30.5000.01.C6 | ecosystem: Environmental > Aquatic > Freshwater > Lake > Hypolimnion/Profundal zone | place: USA...
GATGATTGTGTGATGATACTTTGCGCAAGGATTGATTACGCAAGAAAAAGCGTGACTGGCAGTGGTTTTACTTATTATCAATCAATAACATTCAGGTAGTCATTATGGTAGGTGTCCGGCGTCGCTGGTTTCAGGCTCCCTGGGAATTCAGGGAATCTGCTCTTTTTACGGTTGCTGCACTATGTACGGGCTTTGTCATTGAGTATGTTACATCAGGCGGTGGCATAGCTCTACCCCGCCTGCCGGTCAACGCCATAGCGCTTTCGCTCTTTGCCATGCTGGTGCTGAGCGTTGGTCTGGGCTTTAGGAACACTCCTGCGGTCAAGTGGTTTGGGGGAATTCCTCTTGGTCTTTCCCTTATTTTTGGCATAGCGGTTCTCTCGCTGATTGGGGGTATCTTGCCTCAGGAAGTTGTTGTCCCCGGCTCATGGCCTGCCCGTTTTGGGTTACACAAGATCTTTTCGGGCTGGCCTTTTGCATTGGTTGTCTTACTCTTTCTTGCCAATCTCGGCCTTTCTCTTTCGTGGAAGCTCATACCGTTCAAAATACAGAACCTTCAGTTTATCCTTTTTCATGCTGGATTCTGGATTGCGCTTTCATGCGGTATTTTTGGCAGTTCTGATCTTCAGCGCTTTATTGTGCCGGTTGAAAAGGGCAAAGTCAACAATGTCGGGTATACGATGGATAGCGATACTCCCCATCAACTCCCTTTTTCTGTTTTTCTCCATGAGTTCTCCCTTGAAGAGTATCCACCTCAGCTTTTCCTCTATGATCCGCATAACGACAAGCTCTTGATGGACAAGTCTCGGGGTACCATTGAAATCTATAAGGGTGCAACCGCCTCATGGATGGGAGTTGAGGTTCTTGTACTCGACTATATGCCTTCAGCGCTGCCGGGGCAGGATGGTATACCGCATCCTGCAGACCGCTCAAAAGGCGTCTCCTATGCAAAAGTCAGAATCAGCAGCACAGGATCATTGCCAAGAGAGGCATGGATCAGCACCGGAAGCCCTTTTTTGAAGCCTGCTGCGGCTCAATTAGGCAATCTCTACCTTATCATGGCACCTGGAACGCCAAAAGCATTTCGTTCGGCTGTAACAGTACAGAATGATCAAGGTCATGCTGTCATGGCAAATCTTGAGGTCAACAAGCCTGTAAATTTTATGGACTGGAAACTCTACCAGATGGGCTATGATGAAAAGGCTGGACGGTGGTCGACGTTAAGCCTTATAGAAGTTATCCGTGATCCCTGGTTACCTGCAGTGTATCTTGGATTTTTCATGATTATGGCTGGAAATGTTCTGTTTTTCTGGACTGGCATTAAACGAAAAGAGGTTGTATCATGATTGTTGATTTTAACACGGCCGCAATGGTGGCCATTGCCTGCTGGGTGACCGCTTCGCTGTCTGGTGTTTTTGCGCGAAAAATTCCCGTATTGAAGCTTTTTTCTTTTGTCCTTTCTCTTGCAGGATCCGTGGTAATGGTTGGGTTTATTGCCTGGTATTGGTCATTTCTGGAACGTCCACCGCTCAGAACTCTTGGCGAGACGCGGCTTTGGTATGCTGCGCTTATTCCGCTTGTGGGATTTCTGGTAGAATATCGCTGGAAGATCGGGTGGCTGAAATACTATTGTATCGCGCTGGCTGGATTTTTTCTCAGCATCAACATGCTTCATCCTGAAGTTTTTGACAAAACGCTCATGCCTGCTTTGCAGAGTCCATGGTTTGTCCCGCATGTGGTTGTCTATCTTGTAGGCTATGTGTTGCTTGCGGCATCTTCTGTGACGGCCTTGCACAACGTCTATCTTCAGTTGAGGTCAAAAGAACGGGCCACTGGCGAATCGGTCTCTCACTATCTTGCTTTGCTTGGTTTCGTGCTTCTCTCGTTCGGTTTGATCTTCGGGGCAATGTGGGCAAAAGAGGCTTGGGGACATTACTGGACTTGGGATCCGAAAGAAACTTGGGCATTCCTCTCCTGGTTGGCTTATCTCGGTTATCTTCATGCTTACCGCTACAAAATTGACCGAGACAAACTCCAGTGGTATCTGGCTCTCGCTTTTTTGGTGCTTCTGGTCTGCTGGTTCGGGGTTAACTATCTCCCTTCAGCGCAAAACAGTGTCCATACCTACACCCAGAGCTGACATGTCATCTTCCTGCATGGTTACCAATAGGGCCGACTGTGCAGGAAACCTTGAACCTCATCTCACTTCCCAATGCAGAAGCGTTCAAAGATGATGGTTAAAATATCATCATTTACCACCTTTCCGGTAATTTCACCTATATATTCAAGCGAGGAACGAAGCTCAAATGCTACAAGCTCAGTACCAGAGCTATTGTCGATAAGCAATTGAGCTTGATCAAGGGCATGACGCGCATTGCGAAGCGCGTCATAATGCCGCAGGCTGGTAACGAGAACACTCGCTTCATGCTGCTTATCAAGCCCTTCCGCCATACTGTTCATAAGCTGCTTGAGCGCCTCAAGCCCCTCTCCCCTTGATGCCGATATAGCGCAGACATCGCAGCCAGTAGCAACCTGAAGCTGCCGCTGCCGGTTGCTACTTTCTGTCGTTAGATCGGTTTTATTGGCCACAACTATCAAGCGAAGTATCGGGTATTGTCTAAGAAATTCCCGAATCTGAGGAACTTCGTCAAGATAATCTGCACGGCTGATATCGAGAAGATAGAGAAGTAGATCTGCTTCAGAAATTTTTTTGTAGCTTCGCAGGACGCCTTCATGTTCGATCTCCTCCGTTCCATCGCGTAATCCCGCTGTATCGGTCAAGCGAAACATCGCTTTTTCATGCAGAAAGTACTCCTCGATGTAATCGCGGGTTGTGCCTGGTTTATGGCTCACAATCGAACGCTCCTCACCAAGCAGCATATTCAGCAACGTTGACTTGCCCGCATTCGGCCTTCCGGTAATCACCGTCGCAATGCCTTCCTTTAAAAGTCTACCGTGTTGATAGGAATCAACAAGACGAGAAAGTTCTTTCTGTAAAAGATAAAGCTCTTCCTGAAGCTGGCTGCGGCTTTGAAACTCCACATCCTCTTCACTGAAATCAAGCTCAAGCTCCAGAAGGGCACATAATCGCAACAGTTCCTCTCGCATGGCATTGAGTCGCAGGGAGAGTGTCCCCTGCATCTGGGTCACCGCAGTACGGAAAGCCGATTCCGATCTGGCATGAATCATTTCACCAATCGCTTCCGCTTGTAAAAGATCAATACGCCCGTTAAGAAAAGCTCTTCGGGTAAACTCCCCTGGTTCAGCCAGTCTACACCCTTCGTCAAGGAGCACTTTCAGGATATGTTTGACAACAACCGGACCACCATGACAACTGAACTCAACCATATCTTCCATGGTAAACGAGTTCGGCGATCGAAACACCAAGGCAACAACCTCATCAATAAGTCCCTCACCATCATGCATAGTGCCAAAATGAGCCCTGAAGCCCTTCGATTGCGCCAACCGGAATGCAGTGTTGTTTTTTTTGCGAAACACCCGTTGGGCAATATCGAAAACCCCTTTACCGCTGATACGGACAATAGCGATGGCTCCAACACCAACTGGCGTAGCTATAGCGGCAATAGGATACCCCTGTTCTGGGCGAATAATGGGCGTGGTCATGGCTCTCGAATGGGGAAATTTCATGAATCAACGTATGAACCCTGTCTATAAGTATAAGAAATACCAGCAAGAAAGAGTAACTTCAACTCCAGTTTATGAAATAACACAAAACTCTATTGACCATGCCTGAAAAAACGCCAATTGAGCAGTTGAAAGCAGATATCGTTGCTCACAGAGAGAGAACACTCTCAGAACAGTTTGTGCGTGCCCTGAGCCTTGTTCACGTACTGCGGAAAGAGTGTCCCTGGGATCGGCAACAGACCCCAGAGTCTTTAGCTCACTTGCTGCTCGAAGAAAGCTATGAGCTGATACACGCCATAGACCAACAGGATGAAATGGAACTGAAAAAAGAGTGTGGTGACCTTTTTCTGCACCTCTGTTTTCAGGTTCTTCTCGGAGAAGAACGTGGAGCATTTTCTTTTGCTGATGTTTTTGAAGCTCTCTGCTACAAACTTATCAGCCGTCATCCTCATGTCTTCGGTGACACGTTTGCCGAAACTGAACAGGATGTACTGAAAAATTGGGAAACTCTCAAGCTCAACGAAGGGAGGAAAAGCCTACTCGATGGTGTTCCGCGCGCCATGTCAGAACTCCTCCGTGCCTATCGTGTACAAAAAAAAGTTTCGGGGGTCGGCTTCGACTGGCCTAACAGTACAGGAGTGCTCGACAAGCTGGTCGAAGAAATCGAGGAGCTAAAAAACGCAGCCAGCAAAAAGGAACAGGAAGAAGAATTCGGAGATCTGCTTTTTACCTTGGTCAACTATAGCCGCTTCCTAGGAACCAATCCTGAGGATGCCCTTCGCAAAGCTACCAACAAATTTATGGGGCGATTCCGCACTATTGAAGAAAAAGTAGAGACATCTGGCCGTACATGGCATGAGTACACAGCAGAAGAACTCAATGTGTTGTGGCAATTGGCAAAAACGGAATAGGTGCACGGTTGCTGACAACGTGTGGAAAGCGAACGTAAGGGTCTGCCGTATTCCTGCAGACCCTTACGTTTAATCGCAAATTTAAGACTCCAGAATCTTCAGTATGCCCCGAAGCGGAATCTCCACCCATGCCGGACGGTTGTTCAGCTCATAATTCAGCTCGTACACCGCTTTGTTCATCAGGTAACCTCGCATCAGATGCTCACGCTGTTCCGGATCGGCAGGAACAATATCACTGCCCTTGGTTTTTTCGAAATAGCTGTCCAGAAAGCGCTGGCCAACATAAAAACTCCAGCGATCAGCCCAAGGTTCAAGGGCAAGCCTCTCTTCGGCACGCATAACGGAGAGACTCTGTAGCACGTTATATGCCGCATAGTCAAAGGAACGGAGCATCCCTGAAATATCACGGAAAACCGATCGTTTTATTTTGCGTTCGGAAAGTGGCCGGGAGGGCTCACCCTCAAAATCGATAATCACAAAGTCTTTGCCGGTAAAAAGTACCTGACCGAGATGAAAATCTCCATGAATTCTGATTTTCAAGGCATCAATTTTCTCAAGTCTGATAGGTTCAAATTGTTGTAAGATCTGCTTTTGCTTCTGCACAAAAAGAGATGCAAGTTGCTGCTGCTCTTGAACCATCTTGGGCATGATTTCGCGTATAAGAATAACGGTACGTTTCACTTGCTCACACATTGCCTGGTAAATAGAGCGCTGATAAAGCATGGTAAAAGGTTCTGGAGCAAATGCCGGATCGTTATCGAGCGAAGCAAGAGAAAGGTGCATTTCAGCAGTCCTTTCTGCCAGTTTATCAATCATGCTGAGATAGATTCCGCCAAGAAGTTCGTGCATAATTTCCGGAATCTGTACAGGATCACCACTCAGTGCCGACAAGGGAGGCAACGCAATACCCGCATTGATTTTTACCCGGAGATCATCATAATATCGCCGCACATAACCGAGTGTGAGTTGCCATGCATCACCTTCGTTCTTCACATAATTCTGCAAAATACCGAGCGAGTATCGGTTGGTGCGACTTTGGTCGTAGTTCAAGGCGCCAAAGTAACTCGGCAGGTTTGTAAAAGCAGTATGATCGCTCAGCGCGCTGCACATTTCCACTTCGGGGGATACGCCGATTTCAATACGACGGTAAAGCTTCAGACAGAGATCGTTGTGAAACCTGATTGAGGTGTTCGTCTGTTCGACCCCCATCAGATATGGTTCTGACTCTTCGCCAGCAGTTTTGTCGTTTATGGCCTCAATATTCACAGATTTCAGGCCAGAAACAAGACCTACCTTGCCCTGCCAGACATCTTTTCCTGTGACGATGGAGTAAAGCTGGTTCAGGTAGCGATTGTCAAAGGTTGCATCGCACAGATAACCCTCTTCATCATCAATAATTATCCTGGCAATGACTCTTTTGTAGAAGTTATCATCCAACTCACTCATCGTGGAAAGGGATGCAAAACAAACGGGTAGTTGATAGAGATCGTTTTCACCACTTGAATAGCGCACTTCAGTAATCAGCAACTTTGCTTTTGTCATACCTGTTACTGGAATGGTATCGACTATGATGATGCGCATGATAGTGCGGGCCTTGCCACCAAACCAGCGGCTTGCGCTGAAATAGTGTGGCAGAATCTTCGTTTCGAGCAGTTCTCGGCTTTTTCCGGCAAAAAGGGCTGGCCAGCGGTTAAGAATGGCATACGGCTTTTCCAGATAAGGATGGGTATCGGTATGCTCCGTATCCTTTACAAGATTCAGCCAGAAGTAACCATAGGAGCCGAGGGCAACCATGTAAGGCATTTTCTTAATTTTCGGGAAACGGTTCAGACTGAAAACCTCTTCAGGAATAAACCCGTCAAAACGGGAAAGATCAATCATTACTGCTTGGGCATTTTTGGAGAGATTGATCACGGACAGCATGGTTTCATCCTCAAACTGACGGATAAAAATCAGCACCTTGGGGTTGCTAACCGGTAAAAACTCAATAGTGCCTCGGCTTAGGGATTTGTAACGGTGTGCGGTTGAAATAGTGTGACGCATCCACCAAAGCAAAGAATTGACATTGCATTCCTGAACTTCGACGTTGATTGCTTCATAGTGATATTCAGGATCAATAATAACAGGTAATTGAAGCCGCTGTGGATTGGCACGCGAAAAGCCGGCATTGCGATCAGAGTTCCACTGCATAGGGGTACGTACGCCATCACGGTCACCGAGATAGTAGTTGTCTCCCATGCCGATTTCATCGCCATAGTAGAGCACAGGAGTGCCAGGCAACGAAAACAGCATAATATTCATCAACTCGATCTTGCGGCGATCGTTGGCCATGAGAGGCGCAAGACGGCGGCGGATACCAAGGTTGATGCGGGCTTTGGGATCGTTGGCATAAACACGACGCATGTAGTCACGTTCTTCATCAGTGACCATTTCGAGCGTCAGCTCATCATGATTGCGCAAGAACGATGCCCACTGGCAATTCTCCGGAATTTCCGGAGTCTGATCAAGAATATCAAGAATAGGAAAACGGTCTTCCGTTGCGAGAGCCATGTACATACGTGGCATCAGGGGAAAATGGAAGTTCATATGACACATGTCACCTTTTCCGAAATAAGCCGCAGAATCTTCGGGCCATTGGTTTGCTTCGGCAAGCAACATACGGTTAGGGTAATGCTTGTCGACGTATGCACGAAGTTCCCGCAAATAGTCATAGGTCTGGGGAAGATTTTCGCAGTTGGTCCCTTCCTCTTCATAAAGATATGGCACGGCATCAAGCCTTAGCCCGTCAACGCCCATGCCAAGCCAAAAATCAAGTACATCGCGGAGTGCCTTGTGAACTTCAGGATTTTCAAAGTTCAGGTCAGGCTGGTGATGGTAAAAACGGTGCCAAAAATACTGGCCAGCAACGGGATCGTAAGTCCAGTTGGAAGCCTCGAAATCCTGAAAAATAATACGTGTTTCCGAATACTTATTTGGATCGTCGCTCCAAACATAAAAATTCCGCTCTGGGGAACCGGCGGGTGCTTTTCTTGCACGCTGGAACCAGGCGTGCTGGTCAGAAGTATGGTTCACCACCAACTCCGTAATTACTTTTAAACCAAGACTGTGTGCCTCTTCAAGAAACTCTCTGAAATCTTCCAGCGTACCGTAATCTGGATTGACACTCATATAGTCAGCAATATCGTAACCATCATCTCGAAGAGGCGAAGGATAAAAGGGAAGAAGCCATATAGCCGTAACACCCAGATTTTGTAGATAACCAAGCTTCTGGCGCAATCCATGAAAATCGCCTATACCATCATTGTTGCTGTCATAAAACGTTTTGACATGCGCCTCATAAATAATTGCGTCTTTGTACCAGAGTGGTTCGGGTTGATACATGTTGAGCAGGTTAAAGATATAAAAAGTTAAAAGTTAAAGTGTTTCAGGCAAGCGTCACCCTGAAAATATGCGCTGGCATATTCCACGGGTTTACTTCGACATAGTTCCACTCGCCATTCCACTGGTAGCTATGACCACTAAGCAGATCCTCTACCATAAACGAGTGAAGGTGCGACAGTCCGAAAAGTTCGAGCGGAAAACGGAGCCAGCCTCGTTGCGGCGCAGACTGATCAAGATTCACCACAGTAAGAATGATATTACTATCATCCTCCGATCGCTTCACATACCCTATCAGCATATCGTGTTCATGGTCAGGTGAAGCATCAATGTGCACAAAAGTAAGATTGCTGGTCTGTTGAAGGGCGAGATTCTCCTTCCTGATCCGGTTAATGCGCGTAATTTCTGCGCGGATATTACCGGGTCGGTCAAGATCCCACTGTCTGATCTCATATTTTTCGGAATTGAGGTACTCTTCCTTGCCTTCTGCTACGGGGAGATACTCGCAAAGCTCGTAAGCTGGGCCATACATGCCATAATTCGACGACAGCGTTGCGGCAAGTACCAGACGGATAATGAACTTTGCCCGTTCGCCTTTTTGCAGCTCCTCATGGAGAATATCAGGAGTGTTCGGCCAGAAATTCACCCGCATGAAATGTTTCAGCGGAGATGAGGTCAACTCAATCATATATTCCTGAAGCTCCTGCTTGGTATTGCGCCAAGTAAAATAGCTGTAAGACTGACTATAGCCCACCTTGGCAAGACGGGCCATCAATTTCGGACGAGTGAATGCCTCTGCAAGAAAAACAATATCGGGATACTGTTCCCTGATTGACGCAATAACCCACTCCCAGAAAGGAAAAGCTTTTGTATGAGGATTGTCAACACGGAAAATTTTCACGCCATTACCAATCCAGAAAAGAAATATACTTTTCAACTCAATCCAGAGGTTCTGCCAGTCAGCAGATTCAAAATTAATAGGCAAGATATCCTCATATTTCTTGGGAGGATTTTCAGCGAACTGTACAGTGCCATCGGGACGCCAGGTAAACCATTGTGGATGCTCCTTCACATAAGGGTGATCAGGTGAACACTGAAAAGCAATATCAAGAGCAACAGAAATGCGGGATTTCTCAGCGGCCACAACAAATGCTGTAAAATCTTCAAGAGTGCCCAGCTCAGGATGGATGGCCTTATGGCCTCCATCACTGTTGCCAATCGCCCAACAACTTCCCGGCTCACCGGGAGCTGCTACCAGCGCATTATTTTTCCCTTTTCTTTTGGTGTGACCAATTGGATGAATCGGTGGCAGATACACAACATCGAACCCCATACCAGCAATCATCGGCAACAGCCTAATGCAATCATTAAACGTTCCATGTAACCCCGGTTCAGAACTCCATGAACGAGGAAAAAGCTCATACCATGCACTGCATTCTGCCTTTTTCTGCTCAACCACCAAGTAGAGCACTTTATCATAGATTGTAGCATAAACCTTATCCGGATGACGATCCATAAGCAGAGTAAGCCGAGCATCAAGTGCAGCGGCGACAGCCTTGGCACTCTCTGTCGAGCGGAGCAGAGCAGCAAAAAGAGCCAGATCCCCTGCGTCAACGGTTCCAGCCCGCTGAGCCCCCTTGTCCACTAAAAGTGCTCCTATCTGTAAATCAAGTGAAACATTCTGACCTGCATCAATTTTTTTTGCCAATCCCTTTTTCCATGTCAGGAAATGATCAACCCTTGCTTCAATCGTGTATTCATACTGACCAGCACAGCCAGCGATAAAAACCCCCTCCCATCGATCGTTCCCTTTATGAATCATCGGAGAATAGTGCCACTCTTTACTGCCAGAAGGTCGGAAACAGAGATCTGCGCAAAGAGTATCGGCGCCATCAACAAAAATATCAGCCTCAACAACAAAACTTTTTCCTTCTATCCCTTTTGCTGGATACTTGCCCCCATCAAGTTCAGGCGAGACATTTTCAATGACAACCCGCTGGCGGCCGTCAAAATTTTGATTACTATACAGGGGAACAGGCCGTCGGAATACATTATTCATTTTTTAAAATCTCTGGTTGGTGCCCGGGGAATCCCAGCCATAACACAGTTATTCCGGCTGAGCATTTCCAAGACTCATTCCCGTTTTTCTAAAACAGAAAGGGAAAATATGAAAACTCCGTTACTTTTTTGCGTAGATACTTTTCTAATTTCAACGGTACTGGTCAAAATCATGAACTCCGAACGATATCTTTGATTTCTCCTTAAAAAAATTGTTCCTTTAAGTAAATGACCTTATGCTAAAAACAAGTCCAAAAAGCAATGTTTGAACCACAAAAAGAAAAACTGCAGGAGATTCATCGTCGCCTAGAACAGTTACGGGGGTATCTTTGACATCGATGAACGTAAAGAAAAAATCGATGACCTTGAAAAAATTACCAACGACCCCATTTTCTGGAACGACCAGAAAGCAGCCCACAAGGTACTAAAAGAGCTAAACGAACACAAATCATGGACAGGGGAGTACGACAGGATCGCCTCAAAAGCTCGGGTTTGTCAGGAGGAATTTGACATTGCCATAGAACTTGCGGATGAATCGTTTGCCGAAGAGCTTACAGCCACTATTGCCACTATTGAGCACGATATAGCTGCTATTGAGTTCAAGAATATGCTGTCGGGCAAGGATGATGCTGGCAATGCCATGATCACCATTCATGCGGGAGCTGGCGGTACCGAAGCACAGGATTGGGCGGAAATGCTCTATCGAATGTATATGCGTTGGGCTGAACGTAAAGGGTTCAAGATCTATACCGACGATTACCAGGAAGGTGACGGTGCAGGTATTAAAACCGCGACACTTGAAATTGAGGGAAGCTATGCTTATGGCTATCTGAAAGCTGAAAACGGCGTTCATCGCCTGGTGCGCGTCTCGCCGTTTGATTCAAATGCCCGGCGGCATACCTCTTTCGCCAGTGTCTTTACATATCCAGAAGCCCCTCCTGACGTTGAAATCGACATTCGTAAAGAGGATCTTGAACTTTCGACCTTTCGCAGCGGTGGCAAAGGCGGCCAGAACGTCAACAAGGTAGAAACGGCCGTGCGCATCAAGCACATTCCTACCGGCATCGTCGTCGGCTGCCAGGAAGAGCGATCACAGTTCCAAAATAGGGAACGCGCAATGAAAATGCTGATGGCCCAGCTCTACCAGCGGCAGCGAGACGAAGAGGATGCCAAAAAGCGGGAGATCGAGGGTAAAAAGAAAAAAATCGAATGGGGAAGCCAGATCCGCAGCTACGTGCTTGACGACCGACGCATCAAGGATCACCGTACCAACTACGAACGTTTCGATGTAGAAACCGTGCTTGACGGAGATCTGGACGAGTTCATGGAAAAATATCTCTCCGAATTTGGTGACAACTGATGTTAAGTGCTGACAATGACACAACACTCCTGTTTGGTATTATAACCGACATCCACTTTTCATCAGAGAGCAAACCCGCAGCAACACATGCCACAGCTGCAGACCTTCACTCCTGCCTTGATTGCTGGCAACAAAATAATGTTGCTTTTCTGTTGCAGCTTGGAGATCTGATCAAAGGAAGCGATTCGCACAAAGATGAGGAGTTCCTGGAAATCAACTCTATCCTCAACAAATTTCCTGGCAGCATCCGTCATGTTCTCGGCAACCATTGCCTTGCCCTACCTCGACAGACGCTCATGACTGCTCTTAATCTGCAAACAGCTTTTTATACCTTTACCCTTAAAGGATTCCGCTTTATCGTTCTTGATGGCATGGATGTTTCTGTGCTCCGCCACCCTGAAACGGATGAAGACAATCAGACTTTTGCCCTTTTTCGTGCACACCCTGAGATGCACCACTATTGCGGTGCTATTGGAATTGAGCAAAGAACATGGCTGAAAAAAGAACTTGAGGCTAGCGCACATGCTGGCGAAAAGGTTATCATCATCTGTCATTTCCCCCTTCTTCCTGAGACCACGGACCAAAAACATGGGCTGCTCTGGAATCACCTGGAGATTACCGAACTGCTTGTATCTTATCCTGCGGTCAAAGCTTGTCTCAGCGGCCATTACCATTACGGCGGCTATGCGTTTTATAGCGGAATACACTTTGTCGTACTGCCAGCTTTCGTCAATCGACATGAACATCCGAGCTTTACCTGTGGAACAGTTGAACTGCAGAATAAGCGGATGGTGATACGAAATCAACACCTTGAAACACTCTACGACCTCACTTTTCACTGAAACTATTTTACCCATGAAAGGCCTGAATCCCCTCTTACCAGTGTTTCTCCTTATAATGCTGACTACCTTAACGACTATTTCTGGAAAAGAGCCAATACGTCTGACCGTTGATCATGACCAAAGAAAGCAGGGAGAGTTTTTTACTGTCACACTTACCGGTTCCTTTTCGGAACCAACACTGTACTTTATCGGGCACAGCTATCGGATGTTCCGCCAGACCGAGACATCCTGGAGAGCACTTGTTCCAGTCGAAAACCTCACACCACCGAGCAGTTATACCCTTTTGGTATGTACAGAATCTCGCGAGCAACAGATACCTGTAACCGTAATAGCGAACAACCGTGCCATTCAGCAGATTACACTTGATTCAACAACAGCAAACATCAAAGCAACCGAGATTGAAAAATCAAGGATAACGGCCGCCTTGCATACTGAAAGCAAAAAAAAGCTTTTTTCTGGACTTTTTCTCCGCCCCGTTCATGGTGAAACCAGCAGTCTCTTCGGTCTGAAACGCTCTTACAACAGCGGACCTGTAACCAGCTATCACCATGGGCTCGACATTGCAGCTCCACAGGGAACGCCTGTACAAAGCACCGCAAAGGGGATAGTGATTCTTATAGGAACTTTGGAAGATGGATTTCAGGTCAACGGCAACACCGTCATCATAGACCACGGCCAAGGACTGACCTCAGTGTATTTACACCTGTCGAACATTACTGTTCATGAAGGGCAATTGGTTGAAGCTGGTGAGGTTATCGGAAACGTCGGACACACAGGCATTTCAACTGCCCCCCACCTCCATTGGGGCATATACCTCTACGGTACCAGCGTTGATCCGGAGTTGTTTGAAGGACAGACGATTTGAGCTGGATTTTTATGCCCCCTCTTTAAAAGGATATCTCACGCCTTAAATGTTTACCCTTAAATTACCCATCTATAAAACAAGCGAGACAACAATTCT
>Ga0364878_1073_pt1 | contig 12447 bp, 10 predicted proteins | sample SorcelJu500001C6_5_FD_206932 | JGI IMG/M metagenome (GOLD analysis project Ga0364878, IMG submission 206932) | Enriched cells from Trout Bog Lake Hypolimnion, Wisconsin, USA - BchlTB.July30.5000.01.C6 | ecosystem: Environmental > Aquatic > Freshwater > Lake > Hypolimnion/Profundal zone | place...
GCATTGTATTTGTTTGATATTATATGGTTAATATAGTATATTTTAGGCGAATCAGAAAGAGTAGCAAGTTGTGGGCGTGTTCCACGCCAAAGACTTGACAGGGGGGAAAATCCCCCCGTGTACCCCCCGAATTGTGCGCCTGAATGTCTACCGACCACGGCGCAAGAGAAAGCAAGAAAAGAGAAGAAAAACCTATCAGGGGAGGCTATGAGCAAGAGCCAAAACCGGACACGAACCAAGAGCATACGAGCCGCCGTAACGCCGGAAGAGTACGTTGAGATCAACGAAAAAGCGGTAGCGGCAGGGTTAAGCGCAGGAGGCTATTTACGCGCTTGCGGTCTTGGCAGGGTAACGCCAAGAACGAAAAGACGTACCCCCGTAGACAGTCAAATCCTTGAACGCGCCATAGCTGAAATGCGGCGCATCGGGAACAACATCAATCAAATCGCCCATGCGGCAAACCTGAATCTTCCCCCCGATCAAGAGCAGCTTCGCCAAGCCTTGAAGGAGCATCTTGAAACGCTTCAATTGCTTCGGGAGGCGAGGAAGCGGTGATCGTCAAAGGCAATATCAGGACAAACGGCAGCAGCCTTGGGAGTTACCTGTTAAGCGAAGGACGCTTTGAAAAGAACAAGGATAAAAACGAGCGCATCGAGGTATGGGAAGCCAACGGCTATAAGCAGGGCGACAGGCTTCAGGATATTCTTGCCGATTTTGAGCATAGCTCCACAGGGACGCAATGCGAAAAGCCGTTATTTCATGTTCAGATCAGGGCAGGGAAAGACGAGCAGTTAACCCGCGATCAGTTTCTTGAAAGCGTCAACCGTCTGGAAGAGAAGTTAGAACTGACAGGGCATGAGCGCGTTATTGTGGCGCATACCTTGGAAGGGCAAGAGCATCTTCATGTCGTCTGGAACCGCATCGACCACGAGCAGGAGAAGGCCGCCGAGCTTCACTATTACAAACACAAATGCACCGACCTTGCGCGAGAACTCGAAAAAGAGTTTGGGTTGCGGGAATTGTCGGCTCAAAAACAACAAAGCAAATTATCCCGCGACGAAGAACAACAGGCCATCCGGCATGACCAGAAGCCGCAGGAGGTCAAGGCGGCAGTCCGCGAATGCTGGGAGCAGTCCGATAGCGGAAAAGCCTTTGTCACCGCCCTTGACGAGCGAGGGTATCTTTTAGCGGCAGGCGACCGCCGCGATTACGTCATTGTTGATGAATCTGGCGGAACCTATAGCCCCGCCCGTTTGACAGGCAGCAAGGCCGCCGAGGTAAGAAAACGATTATCGGATATAGACCGCGAAGCCTTGCCGAGCGTTGCCGAAGCCAAGGAGATGCAGGACGACCGCGCCCACGGTATCAAGACCGCCAGAGAGCAAGCGCAATGGGAAGAAGCCCTTGCCAAAGCCGCGATAGAGAAGGCCGAGCAAGAAGCACAGGCCAAACGGCTTGCCGAGCGAGAGGAAAAATATCGGCAGGAAGAGCTTGCAAAACAAAGGCGGGAAAGGAAGGCGGCAAAACTCTATTCCAAAGCCGATATGGTGAGCGTCCAGAACGACGCCCAATGGTTTTTCAAAGAAAAGAACCGATTGAAAGAACAGGCGCAAAAGGAGCAAGCGAAGCAAGAGGAGCAAGCAAAAAAATATCAAGCAAAGCAAGATAAAGAGCAGGATAATCAACAACCAGAAAAGCAGCAGGAAGAGCAAGAAGTCAGCGGCAGCCGCCGCGATTTCTGGCAAAAGATGCAAAGCGTAAGGGACGCCCGCGAAGAAGCCAGAGAGACGAAAAACGCGAACACCGAGCAGACCGCTACCCAGCAGCGCAAGGCGGCAAGAGAAGCCCTGCGGGAGCAGTCCGATCAGCAGCGCGGACGGCAAGGAGGGGCAGGGCGGACACGCGACGACGAAGAGCGCGAACGGGAACGATGACAGGCTTCCGCTCAGGCACGAGCGGAGGCCGGATACGAGCAGCCAAAGCAGCAGGGCGGGCAATAGGAAAAAGAAGAGGCGGGGCGCAGACGGTCGGGGTTTGCCGTGTTGTGAATGTGCCGTTGCCTCGTTTTCAATGGAAGCTTGCCAGTAAGGGTTTAACCCGCAGGGCGGCAAACAGGGCAGGGGTTGAACGCCGCAGCCCTCTTGACGCCAAACGTCCGTTGCGTACACTTTCCCCTTATCGGGAAAGGCGGCACAGATGGACGAGAAACAGGATGTTTATACCCGCGTAACCAACAAGATCATTGCCGATCTTGAACGGGGAAATTTGACCTGGCTTCAACCGTGGCAAGCCGGACATAAAGCGGGGGATGTGTCCCGACCGTTGCGATCAACAGGCGAACGCTATCAGGGCGTCAATGTTTTGATGCTTTGGGCGGCAGCAATGGAAAACGGCTATGTTGCGCCAATCTGGATGACCTTTAATCAGGCCAAGCAACTATGCGCCAATGTCCGCAAGGGCGAACATGGTTCCCTTGTGGTTTTTGCCGATCGAATGACCAAGACCGTTCAAGACGAGAAGGGCGAAGATGTAGAAAAGCATATCCCTTTTATGAAGGGCTACACTGTTTTCAACGTGGAGCAGATTGAAAACCTTCCCGCCCATTATTACGCAAGAACGGAACCGAAACATGCGACGGCGCTTGAGCGCATCGAGGCCGTTGAAAAGTTTGTTGCCAACACCGGAGCCGTCATTAAGCATGGCGGCAACAGGGCATTCTACAGGATGGCAGACGACATTGTTCAAATGCCAGAGCTACAGGCTTTCAAAAATACCGAAAGCTACTATGCAACCGCCGCCCATGAAATCACACACTGGACTCGGCACCCGTCCCGCCTTGACCGGAGTTTTGAGCAAAAGCGTTTCGGGGATTCCGGCTATGCAATGGAAGAACTTGTTGCCGAAATCGGGTCAGCGTTTCTTTGCGCCGATCTGGAAATTACCCCAGAGCCGAGAGAGGATCATGCCGCCTATATCGAGTCATGGTTGAAGGCATTGAAGAACGACAAGAGGGCGGTTTTTACGGCATCATCCCATGCTCAGCGTGCTACGGATTATCTGTACAGTTTGCAGCCGATATAGCACAGAAGGATCATAAACATTTGCTCTTGCCAGAGCGGAAGCCTGATAAGGAGTCCCAAAGCTTAATTTTATATTACCTTAACTGTTACTGTTATTTTATCTTGTTAATTGTGTCAAATGACGGATTCTTAGTATCTCAATCGCCACTCAAATTTTTTAACCACAAACAAGGCTGTTAAAATGAATGATCTTATAGGCTCAAAATGGCGTATCTGGGATTTGCATTACCACACGCCATCTTCTTACGATGTTAAAAATGGAAGTATCACGAATGAGAAGATTATTGAAGAGCTTTTAATGCGCAATGTATCCGCAGTTGCGATAACGGATCATCATTTCATAGATGTTTCTCGAATACGCGAATTACAGAAGTTAGCCGATGATAAAATTACAATTTTCCCTGGCATAGAATTGCGCTCCGAATTGGGAGGAAGTGAATCCGTTCACTACATAGGAATTTTTGCGCCTGATTCAGAAATCGAGCATATTTGGACAACCCTTCAAGGGCAGTTAGGGCTTACCGCCACAGCGATTACACAGCATGGTGGCGATGATGCTGTTTACTTTGACTTTAAGGAAGGAAGCAAAGCTATCCGTTCTTTAGGTGGGCTTGTTTCAGTACACGCAGGGAAGAAAAGCAATTCCATTGAGAAAATCGCCAATGCCACCGCTTATAAAATGGCGCTTAAGACTGATCTTGTCAGGGATTATATAGATATATTTGAGGCGGCAAGTGCTGATGATGTAGATGGTTATAGGCAAAAAGTATTTCCGGTAATAAAGCTTGAAAAACCAATTATAGTTGCATCAGATAAGCATCATCGGGCAACGGATATTGACCGTGTGCCGTGTTGGATAAAGGCTGATACAACATTTGCTGGTTTAAAGAGAATTTTGATCGAGCCAAGTCGTGTATATGTTGGAGCAGAACCGCCAGCTTTAAGTTTGCAGCGCTCAAACAAGACGAAATATTGCCAATCAATTTCCTTTGAAAAAGATGAAAAATCTACGCTCGATGAACATTGGTTTTCTGGTGAGGTGCAATTAAATACAGGTCTGGTTGCTGTGATTGGGAATAAAGGAAGCGGCAAAAGCGCCTTAGCTGATACTATTGGGTTGCTTGGAAACGCTCGTCGTGAAAAATATTTTTCTTTTTTGCGTTCTGACAAGTTTAGAGCGGCACGAGGTCGCAAGGCGGAAAGTTTTTATGCATCGTTGAGCTGGCTTTCAGGAAATACAAATAAGCAACAATTAAGCAGTAGTGTAGATGGGACCGCCGTCGAGACTATCAAATATATACCTCAACATTATCTTGAATCTATATGTAATGAGGTTTCTGGTGGTGAGGGGACTGAGTTCGACAAAGAACTCAAAAGCGTCATTTTTTCTCATGTTCCTGAAGAGCAGTGCCTAAAATATTCGTCTTTTTCTGATTTGATCGAGTTTAAGACCAATGAAACTAATGAACATATATTGTTGCTTCAAGCTAAGATCGAGGCTTTGAATGCTCGATATATTGACTTGAACGAAAAACTCACGCCTGAATATATGGCGTCTCTTGAGCGACAGATAAAGCACAAAGAAGAAGAGCTTGAAACACACCTCAAATCAAAGCCTGAAGAATGCAAAGAACCAGAATCGGATCCTGAAGTAGGAAAAAAGAATTCAGAGTTATCGAACGCTATCGATCAGCATCGTATAAAAATTGAAGAGTATGAAAAAGTAATTGAGGGAATAAAGACAGATAAAGCTAAAGCCGTTCGCGTTAAAGCAATGGCTGAAAAGCTGAAATCAAAATTAGAAAATCTGCAACGCAAATATGACGAGTTTGCGGCAGGCTCATTTGAGTGTAATGAAATCGGTGTTGAGCTTAAGGACGTTATTACCTTTAAAATTGATGACTCCAAGATTAATGAAATAATAGAAAAGAAAGACTTAGAAATCAAAGTTCTATTCAATAAGCTTGAAGAAGATACGGAGGGGGCTCCTGCTTTTGAAAAGCGGAAGTTACTCGATGAGGTGGAAGACATCCGAAAAACGATGGATGTTCCAAATCAACGTTATCATAAATATCTCGAAGATTTGACGGCATGGGCATCCAAAAAACAGGAGATTGAGGGTAATAATGAAACGCTTGGTACTCTTGCGTACTTAAAAAAACACTTCGATGATTTGAAAAATCAATTACCTGTTGATCTTGAAGATGTGAAGAACAAAAGGACATCGGTTGTTGAAGAGATATATGATGAAATAGAAAAGCTGGTACAGGTATATGCTTCTTTGTATAGCCCCATAGAGAGCGTAATTGCTGGAAATCCACTTAAAGGGCAAGGGCTTGATATTGGATTTCAAGTGTCAATTGCTCAAAATAATTTTGAGGAGAGATTTTTTCAGCTCATTCAGCAAGGTCGTCGAGGGTCGTTTTGTGGAGTCGACGAAGGACAAGCTCGTTTACGTAAGATGTTGCGAAATGCAAACTATTCGACAAAAGAAGGGGTCAAAGAATTCTTGGAAGAAATAGATAAAGCTTTGAGCTATGATCTCCGCGAAGAAGAAAACGCGTCACCAGTAAAAATTATCGACATAGTTAAAAAAGGAAATGATCCGGTTGATGTTTACAATTTTATTTATGGACTCAGCTATTTATTTCCGCGTTATGCGTTGACTTGGGGAGGGCAACCGCTTGAAATGCTTTCTCCGGGCGAACGGGGTGCGCTTCTTCTCGTATTTTATCTTTTGGTAGATCGGGAATCCATTCCACTTGTTATAGATCAACCAGAAGAAAATCTTGATAATGAGTCTGTATATCGCATGATCGTGCCATGTATCAAACAGGCCAAAGAACGACGGCAAGTGATTATTGTGACTCACAATCCCAATCTTGCTGTGGTTTGTGATGCAGACCAAATTATTTATTGTTCTATGGATAAAGCCAAGGGTAACCGCATTGTATATACTACTGGTGCGATCGAAAACCCCGTGATTAACGGTCACATCATAAATGTTTTAGAGGGTACTAGACCCGCGTTTGATGTGCGAGACGCTAAATACAAGCTGTTTTAATACACTATGAAAGGGTGTTTTAGAGACTGGTTTCGTCTTTTTAATAAACTGGACAAAATGAATTATTATGTCTAGTTATCATTCCTGAAAAGCCCGCAAACCCGCATTTTCATTGAGGTCAGAAAAGGCCAAAACTAGACAAAATGATATAACTTCATAATCTGTTTTGTGTTACATTTCTGATGAAGGCTTTCTAACCGAGAGGGGTCACATGTTTTTTACTCCTAATCTTTCCATCCTGCCACCGCCGCAGCTTCATCTATGGTCGGAACTTGACGCAACGCCAGAGACATTCACGCTCTACGGCGGAACGGCGCTTGCGTTACGGTTAGGTCATAGGACTTCTGTCGATTTTGATTTCTTCTCTAATCAGCCTTTTGATCCAGATGATCTTGCAGCTTCTATTCCTTATCTCAAGGGAGCGGAGCGTGTTCAGGTTGGCCTTAATACGCTGACTTGCCGCGTTGAGCGTGATGGCCCCGTTTTGCTTTCTTTTTTTGGAGGTCTTGGTCTTGGACAGGTAGCGCCACGAGATCAGGCCGAGGGGCGCTTTCTTTTTGTCGCTTCATTACTCGATATTGCAGGAACGAAAGTTGCCGTCGTACAAAAACGGGCTGAGGTAAAAGATTATCTTGATATTGACGCATTGGTGCAGCATGGCGTCGATTTACCGACCGCTTTAGCTTCTGGTAGTGTCGTTTATGGGCGAAGCTTTAATCCGATGATTACGTTGAAGGCGCTTTCCTTTTTTGATGATCTTCCAACATTACCCGCAGACGTGCGTAAGCGTTTGACTGTCGCCGTTGATTCTGTTGATCCGGCAAGTCTTCCCATTCTAGCGCCCTACGCCAAGCGGAAGGACGAGAACGGACACACACCATGAAACCTTTGCCTATTACTCCCGACATTTTGAATGTCGCCCGCCGTGTTGTCTGGTTCAAAACACCAGAGGAAGAACTTGCCGATCCGGTGCATTTTCTTGCGCATGTTATGACTTTTGGTACGCCTGAAGACTTAAAGGCACTGCAAGGTATCGTGGGTAAAGACGAATTCCGTGAGGTTTTGGATAAAGCACCGCCCGGCGTTTTTGACGTTCGCTCGTGGGCATACTGGAACCTGAAATGTGGACGGCAGCCAACCCCGCCTTTGCCGACCCGTGTCGGCCTTTTGCCAGTGCGTCCAAGTCTTTGATCCGTTCACCAAACTAATTATGAGCGAACGAAAACATCTTGTTTCTGCCGAGGTTGACAGGCTGATTGACGCCACCAAGGGAGGCCGCAACGCAGCGCGAGACCGCTGCTTTTTGTTGCTGATGTTTCGTCACGGCTTGCGCGTGACAGAGGCTTGCGCTTTGCAGTTATCCCAAGTTGATATTGAAAGCCGTGTCTTGCACGTTTCCCGCCTTAAAAAAGGACTCTCCACTACCCACCCGTTACGGCCTGACGAAATAAAGGCAATCAAAGCATGGCTGACAATCCGCACAAAGATGAAGGCGGACAGTGACTCTTTTTTTCTCAGCAATCGACGGGGAGCATTAAGCCGCAAAACGGCTTGGCTTGCTATCCGCAATTATGGCGAACAAGCTGGACTTTCCTTGCCAGCCCACCCGCACATGCTCCGTCATGCTTGCGGTTTTGCCTTGGCAGATCAAGGGGCAGACACAAGGCTCATTCAGGACTATCTTGGACACCGGAACATACAGCACACCGTTATTTATACGGCGTCAAATCCGGCAAGGTTTGAGAAGTTGTGGCGATAGAGATGCTCACGCCCTCTTTAGCTCATGAAGCAACCAATATCTTGTTCAATTCATTCTTCCATTCGCCTTCAAAGACCATGTGGAACGATATTTTTTCCTTGCTGTCGGCTAACTTAAAATCGCCCTTTGGTTTTATATCACCCGCTAAGGCGGCATTGATGGTGCTGAACAGCTTTTGTTTGTATTCAGTGTCCTTGTTGCCCGCTAACTGATCGCCTTTGGATTCGATAAAATAGAGGCGCTCCAAACCGTCTTTGCCGGTTTCCAATTTTACCAGAAAGTCGGGGTATATTTTCTCCCGTTTCCAGCCCTGAACGCAGTATTCGGTGCCCTTCACCGCCAGCCTATGCCACCATTCTACAACGTCTTTATCGTTAATAGCCAATGCTACCGGATATTCCAGTCCGTTGTAATTAGAGCGGTATTGGGGTTGGAACATGCTTTTATTCAGTGTCACGGCGGTTTCATTGATGTTCCGCAGAACTTCAACAGTTTCCGCCATTTGCCAGTTCATCTTTTCAAGCGGAGAGGCCAGTAAGCGAAGGAAAATTTCGCCTTCGTCCAACTTACGCCGGAAAATAGCTTCGGATTGTTCCAGCATCCAACGGAAACAATCTCTTTTAATTTCTTCAACAACAAAAACGGAGTTGAGGGCAATTTTGACATCGCTGTTTTCTTTTGAACGCAGTTTTTCCAGAGTGTCTTTAATAATCCGATAAGCCTGCCAAGCGTTCGGCACTTTTTCCATAAGCTGGCTAACCATCAGCGTGATATTGATTTCGCTGGTGACTTGTTCCGATTGTCTTTTGCCGTGTTCAAAATCCAGTTTTCCCGTTTCACCTTGCTTCCAATCGACGGTTAGGTTTTGGACGTCCATTTCTTCTTTGTCGATCAGCGCAAGGTTATCAACGGCATCGAATGAATAATCATCCCAGCGGATTTCCCCCAGAATATCGGCGTAATAGTCAAAGGCAGTGGGCTTGCCATCACGCACAATGTTCAAGGAGGGCAGGAAAATCTTTGCGCCCTGATATTTGGTTTGCCGTGTGAGGCCAGCCTTTTCTTTGACCGCAGCTTGTCCATTTCCTGCAACAATTTGGTCGGAAACATCGCCCATGCCTTCTTCTTCCAAGCCCTTTTTAATGCCTTGTGCTGCACTGTCCACATCGGCATTGTCGCAATAGACGTAGCATTGATTGAGGGAGGATATAGATGTTTCAGTGGCATAGGGTTGGCGAAGAACGCGCCCAATAAATTGGGTTAGTGCGGTTTCGCTCTTACTGTTTGATAAAATCGCCAGAACATAGGCGAAAGAACAGTCCCATCCTTCTTTCAATGCATCTTTTGTGATGATGTAACGAACGGAGCAGAGTCGGTCGAATAAATCCTCATCGCGGAGCTCGTTGTTGTCAGCCAATTTGATTCTAATTTCATCTTCAAGCACGTTTAGGTGCCTCATCAGGTATGACTTTATTTCGGTCACATGGTTATAAGACTCGCCCTGCTTTTTAGGTTCAGCCTTAATTACCATGATCGGGCGAATGTATTTACCCGCTTCGGTCTGATGTTTCGCTGCCAGTTTGCCAAGTTCAGCAAGTTTCGCATGGGCTTGGTTAAGCGTGTGTTGCCAATTCGGTTTGTCGTAAGAAACGACATTGATTGGCAGTTTTATCATTTGCTCTTTTTTCAATTCCTGACCGCCAACGTTAATCAACACATTGCTATGTTCCTTAGGCGTGGCCGAAAGTTCGAGGATGAAAGAAGCGTTAAAGCTGTTGACGGTATCTTGAGCAAGTTTGCTTGCGCCCCTATGCCCTTCGTCAAATATGGCAATCGGGCGCAACAATCGCATGACGTTACCGAGCGAGTGTTTGACGGTGAGGCCACCCACAACACCCTTGTTCACAACATCATCGCCATCAGCCAAACCAACAACACTCAAATTGTTTACGCTTTTATGCAAGGCTTCATTGGCATTGTAATCGTCAAGAGCGGGAAAGAAGCTTTCAAACTTCCCGCTATCTTGAAACATCTTCAGGTTGTCTTTGTTCTGGCGGTTGCTGGCTTGCAGCATGAGCAACATCACACACAGATTATCGCGCACGTCTTGAGCGGTGAAACGGTCTCCTTTTTCCAGAATCAAGGTTTTTCCGCCGCTGGCTCTATCCAGTACTTGACGATAAGGGTGCTCTTTGTTGCGTAGATGTCTGCTTGTTTGATCGTAAATGGTATCGCTTGGCACAATCCACAAAACGAAGCCATTGTTGCGTTTAAAGTAGTCCTGATTGAGCCTCAGAATAGCAGCGGCAGCCAGTAAGGTTTTTCCACCGCCCGTTGGTACTTTGAAGCAGATGTTTGGAATGTTCCGCTCTATTCCGTCTTTGCGGACGGTATAGGTTGGACGATACACGGATAGCTTAGCCTTCAACGCTTCCCATGCCAATTGACAATAATCCGATTGGTCAGGATGAACGGCCTCCTTACCCTTACTTTTTTGAAATTCGTAATAGTCTTGCTTTTCCGTTTTCTGGCTTTTTAACTCGGCAAGGTAGGCATCCAGATATTCCAGAACCTTTATTTGATAATCTTTTAATTCCATCGCTTATGCCCCTACAACCTTATGAATGGCATAAGGCAACTGGCAGAAGGAGATGTTGAGGTCGGAAAGCTCCTTTTGCCCCATATATTTCGCGGTAGCGAAAACCAGCTTTTCCTTCTTTCCGCCACGGGCGGCAATGGCATTCAGTTTTGTATTATTGAGGGCTGAGTCATTCCCACGCAGGAAAGCAACATCGGGCTTGTAAATCAGATAAACTTCATAAAGATCAGTTTCACCAACGAAGAAGTCCAGTCTTTCTTTTGCAGATCCGTCAATGCTGTGCCCTGTAGCGGTATAGAAAACATATTTTGCCAACGACCCATAATCGGGCAAGGATTCGCCAGTGATGATTTTCTCAATGCTGATTTCCTTGCCAAGGCTGCAGAAGGTAAAGCTTCCACCCAAGCCTTTTTTCAGGTTTTCATCCTTGGCATTCGGCACGCCCTTTATCACGCGACGCACGCGCTCTGCAGTGATTTTGTCGGCGTAATTTTCCATTTCCACAAGAATGAATTTGCGGTTACCTCCATCTTCTTTGTTCAAGCCAAGAACAGCATGGGCGGTTGTGCCGCTTCCAGCGAAGGAGTCCAAAATGATGGCATCTTTATCTGAAACGACTGAAATGATGTCTGCGATAACGTCCATGTCTTTTGGGTTCTCAAAAACATCTTTTCCCATAATTTCGCGCAAGGCTTTTAGCGCCGCTCGGCGGTCTTTGTATATTACGCTCGCAAGAACTTGTCCTTCGGTTTCATGCAAATATCTTTTAAGCGTAGGAGTATTGTCGTCGGATGTAGGAAAATCAACGCGATTTTCAGCAATAATTTCCTGCATCCGTTCTATGCTCGAAAAAACCCATCCTCGATTTGGCGTTTTGGCAGGTTTCTTTGTTATCGGGTTAATAACTTCATACTTTGGTCCGCCGCCCCCTGGCCATGAAATATCGCCAGCAAAATATATGCCCCCTTCGTCCATTCTATCATAATGCCGATGTGCCCAAGCGGGGTTTTTCTTATCTAAGCAACTATACCAGTCATCAAGTGCTTGCGACATAGCCGCATAATCTTTTCCGTATTTTAGGCGTAATTCATCGGCGGCTTTATATATATCTTCAAGGCCGCTTTTCTTTTTGCGCCATCGCCCGACGCCTTCTTTGACCGATATAAAGTTTTTGGCGAAGCAGAGTATGTAGTCATGTGATTTTGAAATGAACTTTGAGTCGTTTTTTAGCCCACCTTCCCATACAAAAGTTCCGACATAATTCTCGTCACCAAAAATTTCGTCACAAATAGATTGTAGGTGGTGAACTTCATCATCGCCAATGCTGATGAGTATTATTCCATCAACCATCAACAATTCATGCAGCAATTTCAGGCGTGGCCACATCATGCAAAGCCATTTGTCATGGCGCTGTAAATCTTCCTTGTCCACAGGGTTGGCATTTTTGTCCAACCATTCCTTCATCAGCGGTGAATTGACGTTATCATTGTAACACCAGCCCTCATTCCCCGTGTTATAGGGCGGGTCGATATAAATGCACTTAATCCTACCCGCATATTGCGGCATCAGGGCTTTCAAGGCGTGCAGATTGTCGCCATGAATAATCAGGTTATCATCAAGGCCAGCCTTTTTGCCGTTGGGCGGCAGTGACTTCTTTTCATCCACTTCCAACTCGCGGAACGGCACAGAATGATGGTGGGAATAGATATACTGCTTTCCTTTGAAGTCGAGTGTCGGCATGGTTCCACTATCCTTTATTTCTTTGGATGGGTTGTTTAATGGATTAAATGCGGATGATTAGCCGTTATCCCCTGTCATGGTGCATTCGTTGATCCACATAAGAACGCAAGACGGCATTGATCTTTGTTTGATAGCCCTTCCCCTGATTGCGGAAAAACTCTAGCACCTCATAATCAACGCGCATGTTGAGGACTGCCTTGGGCTG
>Ga0364878_1074_pt1 | contig 12439 bp, 11 predicted proteins | sample SorcelJu500001C6_5_FD_206932 | JGI IMG/M metagenome (GOLD analysis project Ga0364878, IMG submission 206932) | Enriched cells from Trout Bog Lake Hypolimnion, Wisconsin, USA - BchlTB.July30.5000.01.C6 | ecosystem: Environmental > Aquatic > Freshwater > Lake > Hypolimnion/Profundal zone | place...
TTTTGGATGTGCTTTTTGCGTTTTTTCCGCGTTTGGCTTTTTATAACAACAGAAAGTATGAGTTTATGAGTTCAGTTCGGGACAAGACAAATAGCCGTATATCAGCACTGAAATCCCTTTTGTGTGTTGGGCTTGATAGTGATCTGGAAAAAATCCCCAAGGTTTTTTTAGGATATCAAAACCCTGTGCTGGAGTTTAATCGTTCCGTTATCAGAGCTACATCTGACGTGGCAATAGCGTATAAGTTCAATACTGCTTTTTATGAATCGAGAGGTATTGACGGGTTGCAGGATATGGAAAAAACGCTTCGCTTTATTCCTGATGTGTGTATGACGATTGCAGATGCTAAACGAGCGGATATTGGCAATACCAGCAAAATGTATGCGAAGGCTTTTTTTGATCACTGGCACTTTGATGCAATTACTGTTGCTCCTTATATGGGTTTTGATTCTCTTGAGCCTTTTTTTGACTATCATGATAAATTGGTGTTTGTGCTTTGTCTGACGTCAAATGATGGGTCGGCTGATTTTGAGGAACAGGTGATAGAGGGCGGTTTGACGCTCTACCATTCAGTGCTTGATAAGGTTGTTTCATGGAGTAGGAACGGAAATGGTGGAGTTGTTGTTGGAGCTACTAAAAGTGATAGGTTAAGCAAGATACGTCTCCATGCCCCTACGCTTTTTTTACTCATACCTGGTGTTGGTGCTCAAGGTGGATCTCTGGAAGATGCTGTTAATCTTGGTGTTGATGGTAACAGGCAAAGTGCTGTTATCAATGTTAGCCGGGCTCTTATCTATCCACAAGCAGGTTCTTTAAGCTCATTTTCATGTATTGATGATTATGAGCGAGCGGTTGCTGAGGAGGCATCAAAAATTTATAATGAAATGACGCGGGTATTATAAAGATGACCGCGTTTTTTCCGATACCATCATGTTGTTATTCCATTGGTGAGCGCATGGAATGGTTTTTTGATGCTCAATGGAATTTAACGGGAAAAAGACTATGTGTGGAATTGTTGGATATATAGGATGGCAGGAAGCTGCTCCAGTGCTTCTAAAAGGATTGAAGCGGCTGGAATACCGTGGTTACGACTCGGCGGGAATTGCTTTACTGAATGGCACTCTTTCGGTTATGAAACAGAAAGGCAGTGTCAGTGCTCTTGAAACAGATACTCGTGCGCTTCGTGAAGAGATTTTTGGTGCGACAGTGGGCATAGGTCATACCCGGTGGGCTACACACGGCGAACCAAGTGATAGCAATGCTCATCCCCACCTGAATGCTGCCGGGGATATCGCAGTCATTCATAACGGCATTGTTGAAAATTATTCAGTACTGAAACAGGAGCTTCTCTTCCAAGGCTATACTTTTTTAAGTGAAACCGATTCGGAGATTATAGTACACTTGATAGACAAGATATGGAAAAGTGAACCATTACTGGATTTGGAATCGGTTACCCGAAGTGCTCTTCGTCATGTTGAAGGTGCTTATGGTTTGTGTGTGATCTCTTCGCGTGAGCCTGATAAGATTGTTGTTGCACGCAAGGGCAGTCCGCTAGTTATAGGTATCGGTATCGGGGAGTTTTTTATTGCTTCGGATGCAGCACCTATCATCGAACATACAAACAAGGTGGTTTATCTTTCTGATGGTGAGCTTGCTGTTGTCACAAGGGAGGGTTATTCTATCAAGACTATCGAGAATATTGAGCAGGAAAAGATCGTGACGGAGCTTGATTTTTCACTGGAAAAAATAGAAAAAGGCGGCTTCGAACATTTTATGCTCAAGGAGATTTTTGAACAGCCAGCCGTCATGCATGATGTTATGCGGGGGCGTGTACTGATTAAAGAGGGTCGCCTCTGTTTGGGTGGAATTGAGGATTACCTCGATCGCCTGAAGCAGGCAAAGCGCATCGTTATTTGTGCCTGTGGTACAAGCTGGCATGCGGGCCTGATCGGCGAATATCTCATTGAGGAATTTGCCCGTATTCCTGTCGAGGTAGATTATGCCTCAGAGTTCAGGTATCGCAATCCGATCGTTGGCGTAGATGATGTGGTTATTGTCATATCTCAGTCAGGCGAAACCGCAGACACTCTTGCCGCGCTTCGTGCAGCAAAGGAAAAAGGTGCTCTTGTCATGGGTATCTGTAATGTTGTTGGTTCTACCATTGCACGTGAAACTCTCTGTGGAATGTATACTCATGCAGGGCCTGAGGTTGGTGTTGCGTCAACCAAAGCCTTTACTGCCCAGGTGATTATGCTCTATATGCTTGCTCTGGCGCTAAGCAAGGGTAGAACCATTTCCAACGAGGAGATTACACTGAACCTCAAAGAGCTGACGTCGATTCCTGAAAAAGCGGCGCAGATTCTTGAACTCGATAGCCAGATCAAGTCCATAGCGGAAAGGTTCTATGATGCAAAAAACTTTCTTTACCTTGGACGAGGCTACAATTTTCCTGTTGCTCTTGAAGGTGCCCTGAAACTTAAGGAAATATCCTATATTCATGCTGAAGGTTATCCTGCTGCTGAAATGAAGCACGGGCCAATTGCGTTGATTGACGAGGATATGCCTGTTATTTTTATTGCTACACGTGACAGTACCTACACCAAGATTCTCAGTAATATTGAGGAGGTCCGCAGCCGTAAAGGTCGCATTGTCGCCATTGCCAATGAAGGTGATCAGGAAATCAGCCGTTTAGCTGAACATGTTATCTACATTCCTCAGTCGTCAGGGCCGATTACTCCTCTTCTGACAGTTATTCCTTTACAGTTGCTTGCTTATCATATTGCCACCCTAAGGGGTTGCAATGTTGACCGGCCACGAAATCTGGCAAAATCGGTTACCGTCGAGTAGGAGAAAAGTTCTGTTCTTGGTCACTATAACTCAAAAATTTATGCAGGGTCATATTGTTATAACAGGGGCTACGGGTGTTATAGGCACTGAACTTGCCCTCAAATTGATCGGCCGTGGTGAAAAAGTTGTTGTTTTCGCTCGCTTACCTATAGTGGCCGCCCGTAATATCCCCGGTGCCGCAGAATATGTCCAGTGGGATGCGGATATGGAAAGTGGTCAATGGATGGATTTTGTCAATGGAGCAAAGGCTGTGATTCATCTGGCAGGCAAGCCCCTGCTTGAAAGCCGATGGAACGAAGCGCACAAAAATAAGTGCTATGAGTCAAGAATTTTTGGTACCCGACATCTGGTTCAGGCGATTACAGTTGCCTCGGAAAAACCAAAGGTTTTTATCTCTTCATCAGCTATTGGTTACTATGGTTCGTTCTACCGCTGTGAGGATACTCCAGAAATGGACGAGACGGGTTCAAAAGGCAATGATTTTCTTGCAAAAATTTGTGTCGACTGGGAAAAAGAGGCGGTTGCTGCCGAAAAGAGTGGCGTGCGTACGGTGTTGTTAAGAACGGGCATTGTGTTGTCAACAAAAGGCGGGATGTTGCAGAAAATGCTTCCCTCCTTTCGCTTTTTTCTTGGTGGTTCCATTGGTTCAGGCCGTCAATGCATCTCTTGGATTCATATCAATGACGAAATTGCAGCCATTCTCGAGGCACTCTATAATACTGATTATCATGGTGCAATTAATCTGGTTAGTCCGAAGCCTGTTACGATGAAGGAGTTTGCCGAGGAACTTGGTGCTGTTCTTGGTAGGCCAGCTTTGCTTCCTGTGCCGGAATTTGTTGTTCAGCTCCTCATGGGTGAAGGTGGAGAATATGCAGTGAAAGGTCAGAAAATAAAACCCGGATTCCTGCAAAAAAAAGGTTTTGCTTTCAGATATCCGAAGCTTTCAGATGCTCTTGCTGACCTTATTGAATACAAGAAATAACTTAATTGGTAATAACAAAAAAAGGAAACATATATGGGAACAAGAGGACGTGAAATTGTTGGAGAGCATCTTCCCCGTGTTCTGGAGTTGCTCAATAGGGCTTTTGCTGATGAGTGGCTTGCTTATTATCAATACTGGCTTGGAGCGAAGGTCGTTCAGGGACCAATGAAAGATGCAGCGATTACAGAACTTCTACAGCACGCTGCTGATGAGCTTCGTCATGCTGATATGCTGACGACAAGGATCATTCAGCTAGGGGGAAAACCGATTACAAGTCCCCTTGAGTGGTTTTCCTTGTCAAATTGTGGTTATGCCGCACCCGATGATCCATTCGTCAAAAAGATACTTGAACAGAACATTGCCGGTGAACAATGTGCAATCAATGTTTATAACGGTATTATTGAAGAGATTGGACTCAAGGACCCTGTTACCTATAATCTTGCGGTACAGATTCTCCAAGACGAAGTAGAACATGAAGAGGATTTACAGGCTCTTCTCGAAGATCTTGGCATTTTTCTTATCAGATCCTAACTTTTGCTCTTTTTCTCTACAAAGCCCAGCAGTGCGGTTGTCCTGTCTGGCGTTGCGTGTTATATCCCATCCACAGATGATACTTAATGTATATCAATAAATTTTTTCGGTTTCACTGTACTTGTTTTCTATACTTTTTTTGAAAAGTTAACCTTCTTTTTTCAACGAAGAGTTGGTATTACCTGTATGTGATTTTTTGCTGTGCGAATACTCATCGGCATTGAGCTAACTTGGCCCGCGTGTTGACCATAGTGGTTCTGATTGCAAGTTTGCTTTTCTCAACAGTGATTTCCTATCAAGCTATCTTTTGCCATCTTGTTTGGATGGCTACTCATTCTACGGCTACTAAGCTTTGGCATCTGGCAAAACAGCTATTACTGTTTAATTCTTTTTGGGTACCCTTGAGTCATTCTGTCAAACACGCCCTCATCGCGTCACGATTTGCGAGATGTTGTTCTTCATACTAGTTTAGTAGCCACCATATTCCAATCTGTCCCAAGAATACTGTGTCTTTTGATCTCAAAGCCAATTGAAAGTCTTGCAAGCATGGCCAGACGTTTGTTGATGCGGTGTTCGACCCAGCCGATAACCTCTCTCTTTTTACAGTTTAAGAGATATTGAGGTGACATAGAAGCAAACACGATCAAGAACGGGAAAACAGATAGCGCTTACCTCACCTAAAAAATTCATAGTTCAGCACTTGTGATGCATGGTAATAGTCGTTCATGCCGCTGATAAGCCAGTTGTACTGCCTGCGCTCAATAACGGAAAGTCAGAGCTGGAGCAAAGCCGCCTATGAAGTGTGGTAAAAAAAATAGTGTGCTGTTCTCTAGAACTCAAACATCCATGCATCAAGAAGCTTTCCAATATTGGACGTTCAAGCTCCTCCTAAAGCCATCTCAAAGATAAGGATGGTACCCAAATCTGGCAGCATGAGAATCGGCATTACTTTTTCGGGCAATATCAGTAGTTGTTTTGAAAACTTTGCAAGAGAATGGATATTTGCTTCGATGTTGATACAAGTCCATGCTGTTTATTGAGAATGTCACAATACGGTGAATCCTGTGACAACTTTTTGAGGTTTTTAAAATATCGAGTATTGGATTTTTAACAAGTTACGGGTCTTTTTATGGATAAAAATCAACAGATATTGCAGATAATGAATCAAACTTATTCATAATAAACGACGATAACTTTTTGGTTCTGGTTAAAAAAATAATTATATGTTTGCTGCTAATGTTAATTATTAAGGCTTCTGCTAATTTATCAAATCCTGGTTATGAGGAAAAAGCTTTTAACGACACTGCTGTTTCTGATGGCGGTATCGTTGTTTTATGGTACAGCTCATGCTGCTGAAGAGGTCGTTACTGATACAGGAACAACCTCGTGGATGTTGACATCGACCGCGTTGGTTTTGCTTATGATTCCAGGGCTTGCCATGTTTTATGGTGGGCTTGTCCGGACAAAGAACGTTATCGGTACTATGATGCACAGTTTTGGTGCCATGGTTATTATCGGTGTGCTTTGGCCTACGCTTGGCTATGCCCTGAGTTTTGGTCACTCTATATTTGGCGGTTTGGTTGGATGGGACAGTAAGTATTTTATGCTCCAGGGTATTGATGACATCATTATGCCTACGCATATTCCTGAGTATGTGTTTGCCATGTTCCAAGGAAAATTTGCCATCATTACTCCGGCACTGATTGCCGGAGCTTTTGCTGAAAGGGTTAACTTTAAAGGCTATGCTGTGTTTATTGCTCTCTGGAGTATTTTTGTCTACAGTCCGATCTGTCATTGGGTATGGGCTTCGGATGGCTTTCTTTTTAACCTTGGAGCTGCTGGGGCTATCGACTTTGCTGGTGGCACTGTTGTTCATATCTCTTCAGGTATTACGGCTCTTGTTGCAGCGCTTTACCTCGGCAAAAGGCGCGCTTATCCAAATAATGTCATGCATCCAAACAACCTGGTCATGACTCTTATTGGCGCAGGTCTTTTGTGGGTTGGATGGTTTGGGTTCAATGCCGGCAGTGCTATCGCGAGCAACCTTTCCACGGCAAGAGCGCTTACCGTTACACAGTTAGCAGCTGCATCAGGTGCATTTACTTGGATGATTATTGAGGTATTCCATCATGGAAAAGCCACAAGTCTTGGTGTAGCGTCAGGAATTCTTGCTGGTCTTGTTGCTATCACGCCTGCTGCCGGTGTCGTTCAGCCATCAGGCGCGTTTGCTCTTGGTGCTCTCGCTGCAATGTTCTGTTATTCTGCAATTCTGATCAAAAACAAGCTTGGTTACGATGACAGTCTTGATGCATTTGGTGTTCATGGTATTGGCGGTATTGTCGGTGCATTGGCTCTGGTGTTTTTCATCCGTCCGGCATGGATGGTTGATGCGGCTGCTAAAACGCTTGACAAGAGCTGGACGATCTGGCAGCAGCTTGCTGTTCAGCTTACAGCGGTAGGTGTGACCATTGTCTATGCTGCGGTTGTCTCTTTTATTCTGCTTTTCTTGGTTGAAAAAACAATCGGTCTGCGTATCTCTGAGGATGATGAAATGTCAGGCCTCGATCACAGTATGCATGGTGAGCATGGATACGGTCTTATCAACCTTAACTAATTCTTTGTCATGAAACTGATAACTGCAATCATTCAGCCGGACAGGCTTGATCATGTTCGTGAGGCTCTGATCCAGGCCGATATAACAAGAATTACTGTCAGTAGGGTAACCGGTCATGGCAGACAGGAAGATATCGATATTTATAGGGGCCAAAAAATCGCTCCCAACCTGATTCCTAAAATCAGGCTTGATATTGCGGTCAACAATGAATTTGTCGATATCACCGTTGATACCATCATTAAAGCCGCAAGTCATGGTGTCGGTGAGATTGGTGACGGCAAGATTTTTATAACTCCTCTTGAAGAGTGTATCCGTATAAGAACCAAGGAGCGTGGCGGCAAGGCAATCTGACAGTTCTTTTATTTCAACAAAACGGTGGCGGGGGAACAATGCTCCCCGCCCTGCACGGTAATCTTGGCGATAAGAAGGATAAATCTAAAGCATTTCGCTTATGTAGGGTTTTTAGTGAGCGGTATCTGTTTCCATGTCGGACAATAAGTGTTTAGCCATTTTTCAGCGTTGATGTCGCCCAGTTGTGCTGCTTGTCGGAAATCTTCCATCTGTCCAGCAACATCACCGATTTTACTTTTTGCAATGCCCCTGTGAAAAAAAGCCCCTGCCAATTTTTTGTCAAATTCAATGGCTTGCGAAAAATCAGGAATGGCTCCAGCAAAGTCTCCTGTTATGTTTTTCACGATTCCTCGGTTATAGTAACCGACCGCCTTGAAATCTGGCTCCCCTAACGTTATGATCATTGAGTAGTCATTAATGGCTTGAGGATATTTTTTCAACTGCTGCTCTGCTATGCCACGCATCTGAAATGCCATGGTAAAAGCTGGATTTTCATTGATGGCTTTGGAATACAAGGTAATAGCGCCTGCAAGGTTGCCTTTCAAATGCTTTTCAAAGCCTTGGTTGAAGAAACTGTTGGCTGATTCGGCCAACGTTATACCTGCGGTCAGTAACATAAGCGCCACGATGACAGCGATAAAAAACAAGCTTTTTTTCATTGATGCGGCTTGATGTCCAGAGGCTTGTGTTGAATAAAGCGGTTCCGGTTTCTAAATACTGAAGTTTTTGGAAAGTTACAGTTTACTTTTTATTCCTCCTGCACAATGAGGGTATTCATTTGTGTTTATTTGTACATGTTGTCCTGCTTTTTCTATCTTGCTTTTGGTCAATATTACCAACGTTTTATCAACGTACCTATCCGTTAATGTTCAGGATTAGCCTTGAGGAGTTTGAAGGGCCGCTTGATCTGCTGCTTTTTTTTATCAGGCGTGATGAATTGGATATATATAATATTCCTATTTCAAAAATTACTGCTGAATTTATTGGCTACATCCAGGATATCAGAAGTCTCAACCTTGAAATTGCAGCTGATTTTATTTACATGGCTTCCATGCTGATGAGTATCAAGGCTAAAATGCTTCTTCCTTGTTCGGTTGAGGAGAGTGCTGAGACTGATGAGTTTGATCCCAGAACCGAACTTGTCCAGCGGCTGCTTGAGTACAAACGGATCAAAGAGGCTGCTATGGCGCTTAATCAGCTTTCCGAAGCGCGTGAAAACCTTTTTGTCAGGGGTAGCCTTGAGAAATTTGAGCCGCGGGGTATTGATGAGCGGGAGGATCAGCGACAGCGGCCCACCTTGTATCATCTTATGCTTGTCTATAAATCACTTCTTGATAATATACCGCGACCTGCGACCCGAAATGTCATTGATGCTCCTGTAACAATAGAGGAGCAGTCAGCTATGATTTTTTTAAGACTTCAGGATCAAACGCAGGTCTCTTTTCTCTCGATGCTTGAAGGCGTCACTGAACGTCTGGTTTTTGTTGTTACCTTCCTTGCAGTGCTCGAACTGTGTAAAAACAGAAAGATTATCGTGCTGGTGAAGGATGGTTATGACGATTTCTGGATAGCCCTGAGAACTGTAACCTTCTAATCCATTCAAAACTATGCCGGAAATTATGCCTTTTAAAGGGATTTTGTATAATCCCGAACAACGAAAAAATGCTTCTATACTCATTTGCCCCCCTTACGATGTTATTTCTACAGAACTTCAGCAGAAGCTTTATGATAGCTCACCATTCAACGCTATAAGGCTTGAACTGCCACTGGAGGTTGATCCTTATGCTGCCGCCGCATTGCGGCTCAGTGAGTGGTTGCAGTCGGGAGAGCTTCAGCATGATCCCGTGCCGGCGATTTACCCCTACTTTCAGACATTCGAGGATTCCGAAGGGAAGAGCCATACCCGATGTGGTTTTTTTGCCGCCATGCGGCTGCATGATTTTGCGGAAAAAAAGGTACTGCCCCACGAAAAAACGCTTTCAGGCCCTAAAGCAGACCGGCTGAACCTCTTCAGAAAAACCGGAACCAATATCAGCAGTATTTTTGGTCTCTATGCCGATGAAGGCAAAACTGTTGATCACCTGATGAAAAGCTTTACCGACAACCATGAGCCAATTGTTGATGCTGTTTTTCAGGGGGTAAAAAACAGGATGTGGCGTATGACCGACCCTGAGCTTCTCGGGCAATTCCAGGAGTCGCTGCGTCAACGTCCAGTCTATATTGCTGATGGTCATCATCGTTATGAAACCGGTGTGAACTATCGCAATGAGCGTGCAGCAGCGAACCCATCGCATACGGGTCATGAGCCTTACAATTTTATTCTTGTGTATCTGGCCAATATTTATGACGAAGGGCTGCTTATTTTTCCAATCCATCGCCTCGTGCACAGCCTTGAGCGCTTCGATGCCTCGCTGTTAAAGAGACAGCTTGAGGAGTTTTTTGCTGTGACCGAATTGCAGGATAGGGCATCCCTGAAGCTCTTTCTCGAACATGACTCTTCAAACTATGCTTATGGAGTAGTTACTTCCGATTCGGTTTTTGGCATAAGCCTGAAGGTTGACCCACACCCTCTTCTTGATCCGTCCCGCCCGGCAGCACTTCAGCAACTCGGTCTGGTTCTTTTGCACGATCTTGTACTGGGTCGGCTGCTTGGTATTTCTCAGGAGGCTATGGCCAAACAGAGTAATCTGCTCTATGTAAAAGATGACAAGGATGTTTTTGATGCGGTTGCTTCAGGGACGGTTCAGGTTGGATTTGTGGTTAAACCGACGACCGTTGAACAGGTGCTGTCCGTCTCAGAGACAGGAGAGGTTATGCCACAGAAATCAACATTTTTCTATCCGAAAATCATGACAGGGCTCCTGTTTAATCCGCTCGACTGAAAACCTATGGCTGAAGAGTTTCTCTCATTATCCGATCAGGAGACACGCCACTATGCAAGGAGGTTTGCTTCGCAACTGCATGCTGGAGATATTATCTCTCTAACCGGTCAGCTTGGCGCGGGGAAAACAGTTTTCATGAGAGGCATTGCGGAATTTTTTAACTGTGATGAACAGCTTTCAAGTCCAACGTTTACCCTCTTCAATATTTATCACGGAACGTTGGGGGACAAGCCTGTGACGCTGCATCATTTCGATCTTTACCGAATCCAGTCAATGCATCAGCTTGAGGTTATCGGTTTCGACGAATATCTTTCCAGCAGCTATCTTTCAGTGGTTGAGTGGGGTGAACGATTTCCTGAGTACGCTTCCCTTTATACCGTGTCGGTTTCTCTTGAGTATGCTGGCGATGAGAGGCGCCGAATTGTGATGAAATGAAACAAGCCATGAATATCCTTGCCATAGAATGTACCCATGAAGCACTAAGTGTAGCAGTATTGACAGCAGGAATTGTTACCGAGGCTGTGGGTGTAGAGTGGAAAAGGGCTGCTGAGTCACTTGTCCCTCTTGTTGAGCAGGTTATGGCGGAAAATCGCCTCAGCCTCCAAAAGCTGGACTGTCTTGCGGTTTCATCGGGACCAGGCTCGTTTACCGCACTGCGCATTGGTATGGCGGTTGCCAAAGGTATAGCCTATGGTCTTGGAATACCGCTGCTTCCTGTACCAACGATGCCCGCAATGGCAGCATCATTGTTGGCTGGAGCTGATAGCATGGTTATGGCGGTTATTCCTGCTCGTAAGGGTGAGTATTACTATGCGGTCTATAGTTCGGAACAGCTCGTTTCAGGCGTTTGGCATGATGAGATAGAGAGAGGATCTGCCGCTGATGTCGTGGCGGCCGCGGCCGTTGTTAGCCGAAGTCATGAGACGATTGTGGTAGGGCGAAAGCTTGATGAGCTGGTTCCTCTTCTGGCTGGTTCCGGTGTTGTGTACAGGGAAGCTGACTTCTTTTCTGCCCGCTCTCTTTTTCATGCCGCTGAAAGGCTTTTCGTCGGGGCTGATGCTGAGGGGCTTAATGGGGTTACCCCCAATTATCGACAAATGTTTAGCCCAAATGCAGGGAGAGGGTGAAGCATGGCCAAGAAGCATTTCTGAGAAGCGGTGTGAAAAAGATATATCTTAAATCTTAAAGATAATTCGGCAGGTTTTTAGGCAAAAAGTAACCCTCGGCTTTTCTCAGATGTGGATTAATCTTTCCCTTAGTAAAAATTGGGAATTTCATAAGGATTGATGTATGAAAATAGTTCGAGTTGAAGTGGAGAACATCAGATGTTTCAGCAAAGCAGCAATTGATTTATCACCTAAGATAAATGTTATAGTTGGACCCAACAATAATGGCAAGACAACATTACTCAACTGCATTAGCATTCTTCAACAGCCCAGACTCATCGACACCAACTATCTGAGAATTGGCGCTGTTAAAGATGTAATTCGGATTTATGTTGATAAAGCAGAGGGGACTAGCCTTCCTTCGAATGCGAATACTTTTACTACTAGTACCAATACTGTGGAATTGAGGGTACAGTTTGGTAACGGTCAGCTCAACACTGTTAATGGATGTCCAAATATAGAGCCGAACAACTTTATCATTCCGTATGTTTCAAAAAGAAAGGTAGTTGGGTACTCTGAAGGAATTAGGCTGCATGAATTAAACCAAGTGATGGGGACACATAACAATCTTTACGCGAAGATCGACAGAATATGCAACCCTGAATATCAGCCAGCTTATGAGGAATACACTGACGCCTGTGACGCAATTCTTGGTTTCAGGGTTTCTGCCACCAGTTCAGCTGGCGGAAAGAAGGCTGCCTACATCATCAGGAATGACCAGAATATTCCGCTTGATACGATGGGAGACGGGATTTCCAATTTGTTGGGTTTGATCGTTGATCTTTGTCGAGCAGAAAACAAGCTTTTTATCATTGAAGAGCCCGAAACGGATATTCATCCAAAAGCGCTGAAGAGGCTTCTTGATCTGATTATAAAAAAATCCGAATCCAATCAGTTTGTCATTACAACCCACTCAAATATTGTCCTGAAACATCTGGGTTCCCAAGACACCACGAAAGTGTTCAACATTGAAATGGATTTTGTGGACAGAGTTCCGACATCTATCATCAATCTTGTAGATACACCGGAAAAGAGAAGGATGGCGCTTGAAGAACTGGGATATGAT
>Ga0364878_1076_pt1 | contig 11759 bp, 12 predicted proteins | sample SorcelJu500001C6_5_FD_206932 | JGI IMG/M metagenome (GOLD analysis project Ga0364878, IMG submission 206932) | Enriched cells from Trout Bog Lake Hypolimnion, Wisconsin, USA - BchlTB.July30.5000.01.C6 | ecosystem: Environmental > Aquatic > Freshwater > Lake > Hypolimnion/Profundal zone | place...
GGCTTTATATAAAAATGTCCCTGTACTTGACACGGGCGCCCGGGGTTCAACCCTGACCTTTACACAGCGCGGGATTGGTGATGTGCTTCTGGCATGGGAAAATGAAGCTCACCTGATTCTTAAAGAGTTCGGATCGGATCAGTATGAAATTGTTTTGCCGCCTGTCAGTATTCTAGCCGAACCGCCAGTGGCTGTCGTCGATAAAAACGTTGATAAACATAGTACCCGCAAGGTGGCTGAAGCTTATCTGAACTTCCTCTACACACCGGAAGCACAGGATATCATCGCGAAAAACTCTTACCGGCCAAGAAACCCCGCTGCGCTAAAAAAATATGCGGCAAACTTCCCTGCCATCAAGCTCTTTACGCTGAAAGAAGTGTTCGGAAACTGGCGCAGTGCCCAGAAGATACATTTCAGCGATGGTGGCGTTTTTGATCAGATCACTACTCCCTGACATAAGGTTTAATTCAGAATGCGATTAAAGGAGAAAAGAACATGTCCCTCGCATTAGCAGGAACATTACATGCAGCATTGAGCCTGAATGAGATTGTGGCTAAATATCCAGATATACCCCGCCTGATCATCATCAAGACCGACGTGCAACGACGGGGTATTCATTATACAGAGAGGGCATTGAGTATTGTCGACCCGGCCATTCATCAGATACGCAGCCCTTATCTTTTCGGATCCCGCGATGGAGCAATAAAGCCGCTTCCGGAATCACTCTTATTGAGGGATGGTACCACGATTTTTGTTGATCCGACGCCACTGGAACAGAACCCATATCAGGTCGATCTTGTCGAGGGACGCCTGGCTTTGGTGGATAATGGTGAAGTGGTGGAGTTTGTACGACTCTGGGAAAAACCCCTTTACTACGATCAAAAGACCTCCTCGGGTATTCCGATGAGCCACATAGCAAGTGCCCGGCCACAGCGGCTCAATATTTTTCAGTCAAGCTATTGCCATTTCTGGGCTGAACAGAAAGGATGCCGTTTCTGTGATATCGTCAATCACAACAAACAGCAGAAACATGAACTTGGTGTTCCAGTGCGCCTCAAACCAGAGGATGTTTCTGAAACTATCAGGGAAGCATTGAAAGAGCCTGGTCGCTTTACAAATATCTGCCTCACTGCAGGTTCGGTACTTAAAGGCAAAGATCTCTTCGATCATGAGGTTGATTATTACATCGAAACACTGCTGGCCATCGGAGAAAACTTTGCAACGAAAAAATTTCCAAGTGAACTGATCTCCTCGGCGTTCAATGAAAAACAATTGATACGCCTCTATGAGCAGACAGGCATTATGAGCTATACCAGTGACCTCGAAGTTCTCAATGAAGAAAAATTCAATTGGATATGCCCCGGAAAGGCAGACACGTTGGGATACAATGAGTGGAAAAAGCGCTTGATCAGGGCAGTAGATATTTTTGGAAAAGGAAACGTTGGTACAGGTCTTGTCGGCGGTGTTGAGCTTGCCAAGCCCTACGGCTTCGGCAGTGAGGATGAAGCTCTCGAAGCGACATTTGAAGAGGCTGAATCGCTTGCAGTGAATGGCGTTACAACCTTTTTCATTGTGTGGGTACCAAGACCGGGCTCAGATTTTCGTGGTCAGCAGAATCCTTCTCTGGAATATTTCGTGCGGCTGGCCAGCGGCCTGCATCAGATCAGGGCAAAATACAGACTGTCAATTGATTTTAATGATTACAGACGATGCGGCAATCATCCTGATACAGATCTGTCAAGACTTCTGTGATCGAATTTGACAAAACTTATCGTCTTCAAAAAATGAGTTACAAAAAAACGTGGTAAAAGGAGATGCGGTATGAGTGTTCAACTGTCTGACGAGCTGGTTTCACTTCTGCACGATCGAGAGACCATCAAACTGCTGGCGACCACTGATGAATCCGGAACACCGCACGTCGTTGCAAAGGATTCCATACATATCGCTGAAGACGGCACCATACACTATCTGGAACATCTTGAATCCTCCAGAACAAATCACAACCTTGTCCGGGCAATCTGGTTTGATCGCAGGGTATCAATCGTAATCATTGGGACTCATCAAAGTTTCCAAATCAAAGGAAGGCCTCTCGAGGTGCACATTACCGGCCCTCTTTTTCAGAAACACTATGCAGAGGTTCGTCATCGTCTCGGAGATGTCGATCTATCAGGAGTCTGGGTTATCGAACCACTCGAAGTTATCAACGAAAATCCTGAAATCCGCAGGCAAGAAGAAGAGAAAAGACGGCCGTTTTTCCGCCATCTGGACCGGCTGGCCAAACCACTGAAGGGAATTTGATTGCAGGCTAACTCTTTTTAAACATTCATTGTGCCAAAAAAAACGATAAAAATATTCGACCGATTTCTGCTCCCTGTTGTGCTGCCGGGACTCCTCATCTTTCTGTGGGAGTATCTTGCCCATAAAGGGGTGATTCGATCGACCATTCTTCCTGCGCCGTCAGTAATCAGTGCTACTTTTTACGACATGGTTGTCTCAGGGGAGTTGTGGGGGCATCTGAAAACCAGTTTATGGCGCGTCTTTCAGGGATTTGCCCTGGGAAGTTCATTGGGATTGATTGCGGGCCTTCTGATTTCCGCTTCGCCACGGGTGGAAAGGTCACTGCTCCTGGTTACAGGAATTCTGCGACCAATTCCAATCATTGCATGGGTTCCAGTTTTGATACTGTGGATGGGAATCGATGAAGCATCAAAAGTCACCGTGATTTCCATTGGAACATTCTGGCCGGTGCTGCTCAATGTCATCCATGGAATTCGCAGCACAGACAGAAAACATATCGAGGTTGCTACCATGCTTGGGAAAAAACCTTCCTCAATCCTGATTCATGTAATACTTCCATCTGCTTTGCCATCCATATTCACGGGATTGCGCGTCGGAATAGGCATCGCATGGATGAGCGTCATAGGAGCAGAACTCATTGCTGCCTCTCAGGGCTTAGGTTATCTGATCGCCTATGCCCGCGAACTTTCTCAGGCAGACGTGATGCTTGTCGGTGTCGCATGCATTGGATTTACCGGATTGCTGATCGACATCCTTCTGCAGTGCATTGAAAAGCGACTGCTGTACTGGAATGTAAACCTGTCAGGAAAAGGATAAGAATATGACAGCTGCCGGTAAAGAGATGTTGCGAATTCGGAATGTGAGCAAGCGCTTTGAGCTTGATTCGGGATCAGTACTTGCGCTTGATAATGTCAGCATGGATGTCAAACCGGGAGAGTTTGTCTCCATTGTCGGATCAAGTGGATGCGGCAAGAGCACCTTGTTACGACTGGTTATGGGGCTGGAGAGCTGCACATCCGGAAACATCGAGCTTGGAGAAACAAACATCAGCAAGCCTTCGGCAGAGCGGGGAATGGTATTCCAGGAATCCCGTCTGCTTCCCTGGAAAACGGTCGCTGAAAATATCGCCTTCGGGATTCCGAAAACCAATCCGAAAAAAGAACACAACGCTATTGTTAAGGAACATGTCGAACTGGTAGACCTTCATGGTTTTGAGCAGGCCCTTCCCTATCAGTTAAGCGGAGGAATGCAGCAGCGAGTAAGTATTGCCCGGGCTTTAGTAGGCAGACCAAATATCCTTCTGCTTGACGAACCTTTCGGCGCTCTTGATGCGTTGACCCGCATTCAGATGCAGCTGGAAATTCTGCGCATCTGGGAGACAGAACGCAAAACAATGATTTTAGTTACGCATGATATTGACGAAGCAATTTTTCTCGGAGACAGGGTCATCGTCATGTCAGCCCGACCGGGAACCATCCGCAAAGTGTTTCATATCAATCTCCCCCGTCCACGTGACCGATCAAGCACCGAATTCATGAATTACAGGCGCGACATATTCCAGGAATTTTTTGGCGAACAGCAGAAACCTTTTGTTTTTGAGATTTAATAAATTTAACAAGCAGGAGAAAAACAAGATGAAAAGAATAATTACAGCGATTGCCTTCCTAAGTATTTTTTTAAGTGCTGCTGCAGCCCGGGCTGCCACGGCCGAAAACAAGGAGGTACGCATCGGCTACCAGGCGGCCAGTACCATTATATTGCTCGGCAAGGCAAAAAAATTTTATGATGAAGAGTTTGCAAAAGCGGGCTACAAGGTCAATTACGGACTCTTCCTTTCTGGTCCGCCGATGATTGAAGCTTTTGCAGGTGACCGGCTTGATTTTATCCATACCGGCGATATGCCGCCGGTTAATGGGAGATCGGGAGGAATTGACCTGAAGGTTATCGCCAATGCAGGACTGGATCCTTCTCACAATGCAGTACTGGTAGCACCGGATTCTCCCATCAAGAGTCCAGTGGATCTCAAAGGAAAAAAAGTCGCTCTGCCTGTCGGTTCCAGTGCGCATCATTTTCTCTATCTACTGCTTGCCAAAAACGGGCTCAAAGTAACTGATGTCAGTCTCGTTAACCTCCCTGCTCCGGATCTTGCAACAGCCATGGGCAACCATGAAGTTGATGCAATAGCAGTATGGGAGCCGTTCACCGCTAAACTCGAACTTGATAATAAAGCCAGGGTTCTGGCCGATTCAAAAGGCGTGAAGCGTGCAGTGAATGTTTATCTGACCCGTAATGCATTCGGTAAGGGGAACCCAAAACTTGTCCATATCTTCCTGAAGGCGACAAAACGCTCTATCGATTTCTACAAGAGCAATCCGAAAGAGGCCATTGCCGCCATTTCGCAGGAGAGCAAATTTCCTGAGGCTGTTGTCTCTAAAATCATTCAACGCTATAACTTTTCTCTTGCCATCAGTAAGGAGGATATCAATGCTCTTGGTCAGGTGAAGGACTTTTTACAGGAGACTAAAACCCTGCGAAAGGATTTTCCAATCAACGATCTGTTCGACCTGAGCTATCTGAAAAAATCAGGACTTTGATTGATGTGTACACTTGGCGTCATACCACACCACTATCTCTTCAAGACCCGGGATCTCTGGCAGAATTCCGGGCAGAACGAGGTGGTGGTTGAAAAGGGTGACTGTTTCCGATATATCGGTGTGCAGGGTCATGCTCACCCTAATGAAAAAGGTTTGAACAGCGGGATCAACAATGCAGGTTTAGCTGTGGCTATCACGTTTGTGGACAGGGTAACTTTAGAGGATGCCCTCGCCAGCAAAACCCCTCGCGGGGTGCTTGTTGAGGATATTTTAGGGCATTGCCGTACAATGGTTGAGGCTGTTCAACGATTCATCAGTTACTGGAACTCACCGCTCGTGGGTGGAAATATTGTTATTGCCACCCCTGAAGGCGGTGTGACTATTGAACAGTTACATCCCCTGTCGGCACTGGAATGGCATAGCGAACATCCGGTGGTGCGTACCAATCATTTTGTCAACCTGAATGCTGATATTCATGTGTTGAATGAGTTGCAGGATACTTTTGATTGGTATCAGCGAAATTCGCGTGATCGCTATCGGCGAACGGAAGAGCTGCTGGGTGAAGAGGTGTTTGATGTGTCCTCAATCCAAATGCTGCTCAGCGACCATGAAGGAGATCATCCTATATGCAGCCACAGCGGTAATTTAGTGACCAGGTCTGCTGCTATCTATGACTTGGAGAGGCTTGAATTGCATTACCATTCAGGGTCGCCTTGCAACAATAAATGGAAAACGTTCACCCTATCATGACCGCAAGCTGTTGCAGTACCATTGCGAATATTTTCGAAAAGCGTGCAGTACAAACCCCTGAACAAACATTTCTCCATCTGCCACAGACAGAATGTTCTGTAAGCTATGGCAAGTTTGATCGTCTGTCTGCAGGATTGGACAATGAGCTCCTGCGAATTGCCGGACACCCGTTATCATGTATAGGAACCCTGCTCCCCAATGGCATTGAAGCTGCCTTGGCTATTCTAACCGTTCTGCGGAGTAAGGCGACACTGGTACCTGTGAATCCCCGTCTAACGTGGAGAGAGATTGGCAATATTCTTGAACAATCCTCTCCCGAGCTCATTTTATTATCACCTGCCCATGCATTGATCGAATCATTTGTTGAGAAAGGCTGGGTTCAACACCAGGTGAGTCTACCCGAAACTGATCTTGTTGCGCTGGTGCAAGGTTCCACAATTGAACAATCCAGACCTGAATTATCAGGAGCCTCTCTGCTTCTCTTTACCTCGGGAACCACCGGAAAACCAAAGGGGGTTATTCTTTCAGAGAACAACCTGCTTGCCAATGCGGGCTATGTCAATCAGGCCCACGAAATCACCTCCTCCGATATTGCCCTTTGTCTTCTTCCTTTATATCATATCAACGGACTTGTTGTAACGCTGCTTGCACCTCTGCTTGCCGGTATACCTGTTGTCATGCCTGAGCGTTTTTCCATTGATAAGTTCTGGAGCCTCATTGCACGGTACAAACCAACATGGTTCAGTGCAGTACCCACGATCTTTTCGAAAATTCTGTCGGAACCGCAACCCGAAAAAGATCTTTACGCAAGCCTCCGGTTTGCCCGATCTGCTTCGGCTTCTCTTCCCGAAGCAGTTCTGCAGCAGTTTGAAGCTCGTTTTGCTCTTCCATTGATTGAGGCTTACGGTATTTCCGAAGCAGCCTGCCAGGTATGCAGTAATCCCTTACCACCCGGCATTCATAAATCAGGTTCAGTAGGAGTTCCCTACGGGAATGAAGTTAAGGTCGTTGACAGCGAGGTATGGGTGCGCGGACCCAACGTCTTCAGCGGATATCTTGACCGGCCACAAGAAAGCACCGATGCCCTGCTTGATGGATGGTTTCGTACCGGAGATCTTGGCTGGATGGATACCGATGGATATCTCTATCTTACAGGGAGGAAAAAAGAGCTGATCAATCGTGCAGGTGAAAAAATTGCCCCTCGCGAAATTGAAGAGGTATTGCACGAGCTGCCTCAGATTGAGAGTGCGGGAGTTGCAGGAATCCCCTCCTCAATCTATGGAGAGGAAGTCGCCGCATTCCTGGTGCTTCGGCCCGGGAACTCCATCTCTGTAGAGGATGTGAGCATTTATTGCCGGAAAAAACTGGCGGATTTTAAAGTGCCTCGCACCATCCTTTTTGTCGAAGAGCTCCCGAAAGGCCCAAGCGGAAAAGTCCAGAGACGATTATTAACCGAGCTCTATCTGAGAACAATGGAAATAACATCATGAGGCGCATCTTCGACACCGGTAATGCGGCAATCTGTGAAGGGGCTATTTTTGCCGGATGTCGCGTTTTTGCCGGGTATCCAATAACCCCTGCAACTGAAATAGCAGAAAACATGGCACGTCGCCTTCCTGAAGAGGATGGCTTCTACCTGCAGGCTGAGGATGAAATTGCCGCTCTGCATATCTGCAACGGAGCTTCACTTGGAGGACTGAAAGCAATGACGGCAACGTCAGGCCCAGGGTATATACTCTTTGCAGATGCTTTTGGGTGGGCTCTCTCTTCGGAAATTCCAGTCGTCATCATCAATTCTCAGCGCGTCGGGCCTGTCAGCGGTATCACTGGAGCACCGGGTCAGGGGGAATTTTATCTCTCCCGTTACCTTGCTCACGGCGGAAACTATGAAACCATTGTGCTGGCACCGGCTTCCGTGCAGGAGGCATTTCTTCTGACCGTGAGAGCGTTCTACCTTTCGGAACGATTCCGCACTCCTGTAACCATTCTTGCCGACCAGATGGTAACCGATGGATGGGAAACACTGGAACTTCCTGACTCACCGGAAGAAGCACAAAAAATGGGTCTGCAGCGTTGGGATCGACAGGTTCATCCCGGTCCTGATTTTTATCCTCCAACCGATGCTATTGATATTCCTCCTGTGGTTCTCGGACACAATACAGGAGGAGCCTGTTCAGATTGGACACCTACGCTGCAGGGTCATGACACTGAAGATTTTGAACTGCACCATAAGCACGCATGGCGACTCATTCACAAAATCCTCAGCCATCGGGAACTGATCGACGATGCTGAAGAGTGGGAGGTAGAAGATGCTGAAATCATCCTGGTTGCTTACGGAACGCCTTCCCGTGTGGTAAAAAGCGCTGTGCAGGAAGGACGAGCAAAAGGGCTTCGTATCGGCGGAATCCGCCTGATATCCCTTTGGCCTTTCCAGGATCGACTTTTTAAACGCAAGGCAAGTTATCTCGTCGTTGAGTTGAACTGGGATGGGCAGCTGGTCAAGGAGGTGCAGAGAGCTGCAAGGGGAAGCGCAGTTCACTTCTGGGGCCGCTGTGGAGAACTTCCCTCCGTTAAGGAGCTCCTGGCTACGGCAGAACAGATCAAAGAAGGGAAAACACTTTCAAGAGATGCATGGAAAACAGAGCGCTGGTAATATGACGGAACTGACAACAAAGTACCTTAGGGATGAAAAAGCCAGGGGAACATCATGCCCCGGTTGCGGATTGCGGCCTGCTCACCTCAAGGTGCTTGAAGCTATAGACCAGCTGGGAATTTCCCAGGCCGACATCGTATGGGGAACTGGTATAGGCTGCTCAGGAAGACAAACCTACGCCACATGGAAAGGCGATACCTTTGCCGGAACCCACGGACGGGTTTACGCCATGGCAACCGGGCTTCGCCTCGCACTTGCTCCGGAAAAAAAGATTATTCTCACAGTTGGTGACGGTGATGCTTACACCATAGGACTCCAGCATCTGCTGAACTGCGCACGACGTAATGTAGGGGTCACGGTGGTGGTACTGGACAATCTCGGGTACCAGTCAACCGGCGGACAATACAGCATCACAACGCCTGAAGGAAGCGTGACCGATTCGAGTCCAAGGGGAACCTGGGAGCAAAACTGGGCCAGTTCAGGGCTGGATATTCTGAATGTTATCAAAGAAGCCGGTGCTACATTTATTGCGCGCCATACCGTGCTTCAGGGAGATGCTGTTGTATCAAGTCTTGAAAAAGCAATACAGAATCCCGGGTTCTCCCTTGTGCAGATTGTTTATCCCTGTGTGAGCCACTTTGGGGTTCAGGCTTTAGGTACACGGAATATTCCACAAGTGTATACATGGTTTGAATCGTACCCGCTTGCAACTGGAATTCTCCATGACTCCATCGGAAGCCGGCCTGAATTTTCGGACGCGTTCCGGCAACAGAACAAAAAGGTCAAAAAAGGAAATCAAGATGTCTAAACGGGTAGAGTTCCTGTGCAGCGGCTTCGGCGGACAGGGAGTCGTGCGTGTGGGGCAGATTATTGGAGATGCTGCAGTTCAGGCCGGGCTCCATGCAACTATGCTGATAAGCCATGGGACAGAGACTCGCGGGGGGTATGTGCGCAGCCAGGTGATTATTTCAGAAGAGCCCATTGCCAGTCCCGTCGTCGAAACCCCGACCTGTTTTGTCGCACTCTCGCAGGCAGCATGGGATCGGTTCGGCGGACTTTGCCGAAGCTCTTCTTTTGTACTGTATAATCCTGATAAGGTTACAATAGCTGATAACCTGGATGTTAAAAAGGTCGCCATTCAAGCTGAACAGGAAGCTGCCAACAGGTTTGGAGAGCCTCTCTATGCCAATACACTCTGGATTGGAGTTTTCAGCGGGTTATCAGGCACATGGATCAGAGAGGAACATTTTGAAAAAGCCATCCGTTATCGCATCTCCCGCAACATTGAAGAAAATATTGCGGCATTCTATCATGGACGAGCTCTTTTCAACAAGCTTCCCGATTTTCGGCTGACATAAGCTTATCTGAACTTCCCCTTCATTCCGGAAGCACAGAATACTATCGCGAAAAACTCCTATCGTCCATAAGATCCCGCTGCACTAAAAAAAGTATGCAGCAAACTTCCCTTCTACCAAGTGAACTGCTGCAAGAGTAAAAGAGCGCAAGCTGCTGCGAATGATGCGCGGGTGCTTATCACGAAGAAGATGAGAAAGAACAAGAGCATCAGTATCGGGGAGACTTGCAGTACGCAAAAGATTTCATGAGCTACCCATTATCGGTATTTGGGGTTATAGCTATTTAGTTATGATAAAATACATTATCATAACTAAAATAGATAAACCATAGATACAGTATATCAATCCAAGCCATAGATTTGTGTTATTTTCATGTCATTATCAAACACAAAAACCACTCTATTATCTTTTGCAATCACTTTATGTTGTCTATTTCCTTCATATTGATATCTTGTGAATAAAACATATGTAGTTTCATTCTGCTTTTCAATATGAAGAATCTGATTTTTGGAATATGCAGTTATACTCCAGACATGTTGATATCTATTATATATTTGCTCTGGTAAAGGACTTGATATATCCCAATACCTCTCCATATGTTCAGAAAGATAGTTATTGATTGTTGCAATATCTCTTCTATCCTCTGCCGCTATAAAGTTTTTAATAATATCAACATATACATTGCTATTTTGATTGTTAGGGATAGCGGAAGGTGCTGGTGATGCTGGTTTTCCTGCTGCGTTTATAGCAGCAGGACCTTGTGCAGCTAACGCAGCAGACCTGTCATTCTCAGCTTGTGCTTTTGCATTTGCTGCAGCAATAGCCGTATCTTTAGGATTTGCTGGTGCCTCTACTTTCTTTGCTGGTGATTGCATGGGCGCTTGTAATGCTATTTCTGATGCTATACCAAGAAATTTATTGGAATATATTTCCTCTAATATTTGTATTGCACCTTTAGAATTAGTCGGGGGATTGCTTTTATCACCATTACGCATTTCGATTCGATAACCATACCACCCTAATTTGAATGAATTATCGGTATTAATAAGAAATTCAAACTCTAATTTAGCAGATTTAACCTCTGGCAATATATCAGGCACCATTGAAAGTCCGCCAGGATTATTCAAAGATTGAACGGTTGATAACACATCTATAAGACTAATGTTTTTATCTTTTCCAAAAGCTCGAAATTCATTTAAAATTTTTTCAACCTCTAAATCACCGGATACGACAACCACCCTTTTACCATTCTCAGATTGTTCTAGTTTCCAGTCAACCTTTTTGAAATATTTATAATTATCAATTGCTTTTCCAACTGTTAGCGTTTTGTCAAAATCCAATGTACCTTCTTTTACAATTGATACCTCCTTATTTCCACAACCAACCATTACAAGCATTAAAACTAATGCGCACAATAAATTAACATGTTTCGTAATATTCATTATCATAAATTTATTGTTATTATAATACGACAATCATGATATTAAGAATGCTATTTCAAATTGACTGAATCGCAAAAATCAAAGACTCGCTGAAAGAAAACTGTAATATCGAGTTGCTTGTCTGATAAATCTATAAACTCAAGTAGGGAAACACCTTCGACCTCAAAACCTATGGGAGTTATTGCCTATGTGTTCCGATTCAATATCATTATAATGTTACTCGGCGTTGTCAAAGACCCTGAGCTGAATGTGTATTTGCGCTTAACCTCCGAGCCAATCCACAGGAATTATCTATCAGTTCCCTTATAAACCCGATGTTTATGAGTGATCCTTTTCCTTATAGCCCTGCTTATAGAGGCTTTTTTCGTGCAAACCATTTGCAAATGCTGGAAATACCAGCCACGATATCCCTCCTGTAGCAATAGCAGCGACAAAAGCAATAACGGCCCACCCCCACATGCCTTTAACTGCAAACCAAAAAATACCTCCAAAAAAACAAGGCCATGACCAACCCATAAAAACAGGTTGAGAATACCCATTCGCTGATGGATGATACAGATTGTTCTTAAGCGTACTCATAATGGATAGTTATATTTAACAATTTTACAGTATTATATATATAAAAAAATAAAAAAAAACGTTTTACACCAAAGAAATTCACAACAAT
>Ga0364878_1077_pt1 | contig 11593 bp, 9 predicted proteins | sample SorcelJu500001C6_5_FD_206932 | JGI IMG/M metagenome (GOLD analysis project Ga0364878, IMG submission 206932) | Enriched cells from Trout Bog Lake Hypolimnion, Wisconsin, USA - BchlTB.July30.5000.01.C6 | ecosystem: Environmental > Aquatic > Freshwater > Lake > Hypolimnion/Profundal zone | place: USA...
CCCTGAATTGCTTGATCGGATTAATCATGAAGTCGTGCTTGCAGGTCATGCCCTGGTAAAAAAAAAGACCAAGAAAATTTCTTACCTCTAACAGCCCGAGGTGATTCGTTTGTGGTGGAAACCGACGTTCACTTTCCTGCCGATACCATCCAGTTATACGATGCCATTCGCAAAGCCATTGAGGTGTGCGCGAAATTATCTGAGCAGCAAGGCTCAAGCCAGTGGCGCCAATTCAGCCACAATATCCGGGGTATCAAAAGATTGCTTCGTGTGGTGCACCAGCTCAAGCGCTCAACATCAAAAAAGCCAGAAAAGAAAGTTGTCAAAGATCAACAAATAAAGCAAGCACACCGCGATTATCTTGCCGCAGTCGACTTTCAGTTACAACGGGCGGTGAGTACCGGCGCAGAGCTGGGTGATTTCAATCCGATGCAGTTCAACCAGCTTAACTCCTATATCTCTCATGCTAAAGTGCAAATGGGGCAAATTCGTCGTAGGGTGTTTAATCAAGAGATTATTCCACATAAAGAAAAAGTATTTTCCATTTTCCAGCCACACACGGAGTGGATCAGTAAAGGCAAGGCTGGAGTGTCTGTTGAGTTGGGATTATGGGTCTGCATTATCGAAGATCAGTACCGATTCATTCTGCATCATCAGGTCATGGAAAAAGTCACTGATAGCGACATAGCGGTATCCATCATCGAAGAGACAAAGAAGTGTTTTCCCAACTTGCGATCAATCAGCTATGACAAAGGTTTTCATAGTCCAGATAACCAGCGTGAACTGAAAGTACTGCTCGAAAAAGTTGTTCTGCCAAAAAAAGGCAAGCTCTCGCAAATCGACAAAGCTCATGAATCCGAGCCGGAATTCAGGAGATTAAGACAGCAGCATTCGGCTGTTGAATCAGCAATCAATGCTCTTGAGGTTCATGGCCTGGATATATGCCTTGATGATGGCATCAAAGGAGTCAAACGCTATGTTGCCCTTGCGGTGTTGGCCCACAACATTCACCGGTTCGGAGCCCTCTTGTACCAGCAGGATGCAAAACGACATCGAGGGCCGTATAAAAAAGTGGCCTGATTTTTCCTTGAAAAAGAGTTTTTTAACCAATTCGCAGGGAGGGAACCGTTCGTCATAAAGCTTTTTGGAGTAAAATTCAGTAGTTTACTCATGGCGTGTACCAAGAAGCACAAAAACACCATTGGTTGATCATTAAAAACAATTTCTGATTTTACCGGAGGAGATCAAATTTTCAAAAAACAGGAGTTTTCTGTCAGCCACTATTATAGATAATAATTATTATAGACTCAAAATTTATGAGCGAAAAAATTGTAAAAAATATAATTGGTGACGTATGGTATACGCAAGAGTTAAGCGATATTTGTGATAATCTCGGGGATATATTACCTGACCTCCCTTGGCCAATATTTAAACTGATATCAAAAAGAGGTTTGTTGCGTGGGCTAATATTATATAAATATAGTCGACGTTATCAAAAGGTGATTCTTTCATCAAGTTATAGTGGGCTTTTTAGCTTTTTAGTTCTTGAATTTATTTTCAATAAACAAAATAGGGTTGTTCTTCTGGAGTTTATAAAAGCAGAAAAGCCGAATCATTGGATAAAAAAATATTTTTATCCAATAACGCAAAAGTATTTAATTACGCCTATTTTTAGAAAAACTATAAAATCAATACATGTCTTAAGTGTTGACGAAATAAAAAGATATGCTGCGCAATATCAGTTACCCAAGTCAATGTTTTTTTATATACCTTGGCCTTTAAGACTGAAAAGTGATGGTGTCCCGGATGTATATAAAATTAATAACAAATATTCAACAGTTATCTGTTCGGGAAGGGCTGCATGTGATTGGGGGACTATATTTAAAGCGGCAGAAAATCAATATTGGAATCTTATTATTATTTGTGGGAAAGAGGATTATAAAAAAGTTTTAAAATTAAATGTAAATAATACTGCAAATGTGTTATGTGAAATATCAGCAGAGCAGCATAGTCAATTAGTAAAAGATTCATCTGTTTACGTGTTGAGTTTATTTGAAAAATTTTATAGTGCTGGTCATGTACGTCTTAGAGAATGTGTTAGATCAGGTGTTCCTGTAATTGCAACTGATGTGAAGTCATTGAAGGGATATATCATTCCAAATAAAACTGGTATTATGGTGCCAGTGGGTGATTCTATATCCATGAGAAATGCTGTAAATAGTCTTCTTGCTGATTCAATGCAAAGACATAAATTAGCGAAAAATGCGTTTGAACAAGCAGGTATTTATTTCCGAGAAGATTATATCCAAAAAATAAGACAACTTATTCAGTTGTGATTATATCCGATAATCGATTATAAATAATTTTGAGTGCGTTTAAAATATTACAGTAAAAATTGTGAGCCATTTTATTAATCACTCAGGGTAAAAATCTCCTCCACTTGTGGCGAAAGTATATTTAAGATTTTCTGAAAACAGATACCCCGCTGCTTGCGGTGGTGTGGTTCATTTATCACTTTAATAAGATACTTTGAAGAACAAAGAGTCTATATCAATAGAGTCGATTGGCGCCCTTGCTTTTGCTGTATTAGCACTCAATTGCGTTGTGCAACACTTGTTTACCTATAATTATTCAGTAGGCAACATACCGTATATTCCATTGATGTCAGGAAGTTACATATACGCATCCTATTTGCTTGCTATTACCTTTTTAATGCGCATATCCGGTAGAGGCTCATTTCTACAAAAGGATAATGAGCTAGTGATACCATCGCTGTTTTTTGCATTAGCGATATTAGTCATACTGTTTGGCGATAAAAAATTAGGCAGCTATGCAGCTATGGATACGAACATTACACAGTTAAACCTGTTTTACATGGGTGGTTCTGTTTTGGCTTACATAGTCGGTTATTCGTTATTGGGGTTGGGTCGTTTCAAGTCACTGATCATTGTCGGTTTCATTCTGCTTGTAATCAATGTTCTGGTGAATGTAGATAAAACGACGATGACACTCAATCTCAAAACAGATATAAAGGAAAAAGAAGGAATTTACCTGATGTTGGGTGATACCTTCGGGCTTTGGGCCCTGCTTGCCTGTGTTGTAGTAACGCATCGATTAGGTCGTGCGACACTTGTTGTGATTTCATTGATATGTATTGCTTTCCTTAACTCAAGAACTTCTTTATATGCTTTTATTACCGCCATACCTTTCGTGTATAGATTGAGGTTTGGGAGGACTGCAGTAGTTATTGTCATCATTTTGGCTGGCTTATTAAGCTTTGCCCCTCTGCTGGAGACTCAGGATGGTCTGATTGGCCGAATGTTTGGTAGTGTTATATCCGGCGAGGATTCATCACTGAATTCCCGAATGATTCAGTTTGATGTAGGAATAACAAGTCTCGCAGACCATTGGTTTTTAGGGGATTATGGAGGACAAATTCGTGATTTTGGTGATTTTGGAGCATATCTCCATAATATTCTTTCTTACTGGAGTCAGTTTGGTTTAATACCGTTTTTGCTGATCATTTCGCTGTGGGTAAAGGCTACCCTACGTGCTAAAAGTTGCATTGCAAGTGATGAGGCTTGGGCCGATCCCGATCAACGTTTTTTTGTTGCGGCCTTGGTGTTCTTTGTGGTTGAAGTGTTCGCATCGCGATCCTATGTTTATTTTATGGCATGGCTGGCATTGGGTATGAGTGCTGCTCCTATTTTTAATAAAACGCCACAAGCAATTCCTACCGGATATAGTGAGCATTCAGAGAATAATAATTCATAGATAATGACAAATAAAATTGTGACCATAATTGGTGCTCGACCTCAGTTCGTTAAAGCAGCTGTGGTTAGTCGCGCTCTGCGCAAAATATCAGGAATTGCTGAGGTACTGGTTCACACAGGGCAGCATTATGACGACAATATGTCTGCAGTTTTTTTTGATGAATTAAGTATTCCCCCGCCGGGTTACCATCTTGGCGTTGGCTCAGGGATGCATGGAGCACAGACAGGGTTGATGCTTTCGCGGATTGAAGAGGTACTTATAAGAGAGCGTCCAGATTGGGTCTTGATCTATGGCGATACCAACTCGACCATGGCAGGCGCTTTGGCAGCAGCAAAACTTCACATTCCTGTTGCACATGTGGAGGCAGGGCTTCGGTCGTTTAACCGTAGCATGCCTGAGGAGATCAACAGAATAGTATCCGACCATGTGTCCGATGTGCTTTATGCTCCAACAACAACAGCAATGGCCAACCTGACTAATGAGGGGCTCTCAGCTAAAAGCCTTTTGGTGGGTGATGTGATGTATGATGCGGCCATATTTCATGGGGCACAAGCTTCGGATCGAAAGAAACTGTTGGACAGTCATAATCTTGAACAGGGCAACTATTTACTTGTGACTGTCCATCGAGCCGAGAACACCGACTCCCTTGCTCGTCTTACAGCTATAGTGGATGCGCTAATTAACTTGGCTATGCGGTATTCTGTTGTGTTTCCCATTCACCCTCGTACTTTACGGGTATTGCAGGAGGCTAATCTTATGACAAAACTTGAGGTTGCCTTGATCGTGCTACCACCGTGTGGTTATCTGGATATGGTAGCACTGCAGAAAAATGCAGCTCTGATTATCACTGATTCCGGAGGGGTACAGAAAGAAGCGATGTTTTTTGGTGTGCCGTGTGTAACTCTTCGTGATGAAACCGAATGGGTTGAGACGCTGGAAGGAGGGTGGAACATTCTGGCTCCGCCGAACTCTGCAGTGTTTATACAGGGGGTCGTGGAAGCTGCTTTGACGAACCAGCATAATTTAGGTGCTCGAACCAGTGCGTTTGGGGATGGTAAGGCTGCTGTTCATATTGTGGAAGACCTAATACAGGGTATCCGAAGGAGGGCAGGATAATGCGTATTGCCTACCCCATTATCTGGGATGCCTATTCATCATCCGGTGTCTTGGCAAAGGTTGAGAATCAGGCGCGGATATGGAGTGAACGTGGTCATGAAGTAAGGGTTTTTGTTGTGACTCCTCCGTGTGACGGTCCGTTATGTATTGATGAATCAATGACCACCCCCATTATTCGACCATTCAATTTATTCAGGAAGTTCTTGTATCTCAATAAAATATCTTCTGCGCTTAGTGTTGGTATGCTTGAGAGACACATCTGGAAATTCCATCCTGACGTTATATATCAGCGGACTCCTCTTTGGCAATCAGGTGTTCTTAGTAGGCTACCCGGAATAGCTCCATATATCCTGGAACTCAATACAATTGCACAGAATGAACGCCAGTTGCTAAGTAGGGATGGAGTTTTTCAAACATTTAAGGAAAGGTTGCTTCTGGGTGGTGCTGCGGGAATTGTTTCTGTATCTGAAGAGATTTCCAAGCACTATTTTTCTGGTAGTGTACCGATGAAAGTTGTGGCGAATGGTTTTCCTGTGACTAGGTTCGAGCCTCGTCCACCTCCAAAAAATAAGCGTCCTCAACTGATCTTTGTTGGGAGTCCAGGGACGCCGTGGCATGGTGTAGATAAAGTTATTATACTTGCTGAAAAACTACCGGATTGGGATTTTCACCTCGTTGGACCCGGACCATCTGACATAGCTCTGGGAAACTTGACTAATGTCTATGCTTATGGGTATCTGCAGCAATCACAAATTGGTAATCTCTATCAGCGTATGGATGTAGGTATTGGTACCTTGGCACTGCATCGTAATAATATGAACGAGGCGTCTACGCTTAAAGTGCGTGAATATGTTGCGTTTGGTCTGCCTGTAATTTCAGGATATCATGATACCGATTTATCAGGCTGCAACTTCTATTTAAATATTGGAAATACGGAAAACAACGTCACCAAACAAGAAGATAAGATTCGTGCCTTTGTCGCATATTGGAAAGGGCAGGCAATTGACCGCACAAAAGTTTTGGAAAGGGTTGACTCGGATGCTAAGGAAACAAGGCGCTTAGAGTTCATGGCAAAAGTTATGGATCGTAATCGCAAAGCCTCGGTAATAAAATAGAGTGTCATGTCACTCATTCAATCACGTATAAAGATGTAGTAGCTTGAATCTAGCTTTTTCTGTTATAAATCGTCAATACAAATCGCAATGATTGTATTGTTCAGTTTAGTATAATGGACCCCATCAGGTAGACACAAACAAAGGGGAATTTAAGCACCTAACACTGCACCGGAACAGAATCCCTCGATAAATAAATTATCAAACGCACGATCTCTGCCATCCATATTGATGCTAATATTTGGATACGTCTAAGGGTAAGGATAAAGGCATCACTGACGAACTCCGTTGATTACTGTGAAAGATTTTCTGGAATTCAGTTTTTCCAGAATACTACCCATAAACAATTAAACATCAATTGAAAAAAATATTATTTATTACAACGTATCTATATCCAATGCATTTCGGTGGAGTAGAAGTTTTTAATTATAATCTTATTAAGTCGCTAATAAACAATAATGAAATAAAATATGCTAGTTTATGTAATATAGGTTGCGAAAAAGCAGAGTATATCCGAATAAAAAATAATAAATATATTGGTCCATATTTTAGCTTATTATTTGCGATTATAACAACTATTAAAAATGTTGATGTATATATATTAAGTTTTACACGGTCAAAATGGTATAACTGGATAATTTTTCCAATCTTAAAAAAAATATACAAAAAAAAATACATAGTAGTTATTCATGGCGGAAGAATGTCTAAGTGGTATTTTGCATTGCCTTACAAAATATTTTTTAAAAATGCTGACAAGGTTATCGGCGTATCAGAAATAATATGTAAAGAGTATTCAAAACGAGCAGGTATTGTTATCAATTTCATTCCCCCACTCATACCGTTTAAACAGAGTTATACCTCTAAAAAAAATTTAAGAGTTAATTATAATGTAGATATAGAGTCTTTTATATTCCTTTACGTTGGATCATTAAAAGACCTAAAAAGGCCAAAAATGATTTTAAACGCAATAAAAAATATTGGGATAGATTATATTAAAAAAAGGAAAGTTTTGGTATTTTTTGCAGGCAATGGACCTTTGTATAATGAAATGAATGAGTTTATAAAAGTAAATAATTTAGAACATTTTGTGTATTTGTTGGGTAACGTTAGTAGAGATAAGATTGATGAGTATTATTCACTAACTGACGCATATATAATAGCAAGTAAATATGAAGGAACACCTATATCGCTTTTGGAAGCTATGTTTAACTCATTAATAATTATTGGGGCAAATTCTCCGGGCATTAATAGTATTATAAGTCATGGAGAAAATGGGTTAATATTTGACGATGAACTAACTTTAGAAAAAATGATGAAATATGCTATTGATAATCATTATCATTTAGATTGTATTAAAAACAATGCATTTTCAGGTTATAATGATAAATACACATACTTACAAGTTGTAGAAGAATATCAAAAAATATTTTCTAGTTTATGAAAAACAATAGTATTCCCGTCTTAATGTATCACTCAGTTGGCTTTGTTGATAACAATTGGATTTGGTCTCATCTAACTTGTCCAATCAAGGTATTCGAAAACCAGATTATTCAGCTCAAAAAACATGGTTTTTATACCTGCAATATGTCTGAGTTAAATGATCATTATAAAGGCCTTATTAAATTGCCGAAAAAAACGGTTGCACTGACTTTTGATGATGGGTATTTAGATAATTATGTTTACGCCTATCCAATCATGAAAAAATATGGAGTAAAGGGTACTGTATTTATAAATCCAGAGTTTGTTGAAAAAAAACAAATACTACGTGAAATATATACTGAAAATGATAAAAATATAAAAAAGGATATACATGGGTATTTATCATGGAATGAAATAATAAAAATGGAACAAGACGGGGTTATCTTCGCTGAAAGTCATGCGATGACGCATACTTGGTATCCAAAAAATAATAATATTATTGATTATAGGCATCCAGGTGATCAATATATATGGATGACATGGAATAATAATATTGAACAAAAACCTTTGTTGCAATGTGATAATAAACAACTCGTTATATATGGGCAGCCGGTTTATGAACATGGAAAAAGCTTAGAAACAATAAAAAATAATGTTGATGTATTGCTGGATAAATATATGATAGAATTTGTAAAGAAAAATGGGGATGATAAATTCTTTTTAAAAAAAGACTGGAAAGATATATTAGATAAAGAAGTATTAGAATATAAAAAAAATAATATAATAGCATCAAAATATGAAAGTAAAAGTGATTATGAGCAAAGAGTATTCGATGAACTTATAATTTCCAAGAAAATATTAGAAGAAAAATTAAATAGGGAGGTATTGTGCTTATGTTGGCCTGGAGGAAGCGCAACAAAAGAAGGAATGAAAATAGCAAGAAATATAGGATACCAGTTATTTACTATTGGTAATGATATGAGTAAAAAAGAAAAAATAAAATATGGCAATGTTGTGGGCAGTCCAGGAAGAATTAAAAGATATACTCCAATACAGTATAAAGTAGTAATAAATGGAAAGGAACATCTTGTGTATTCTAAAGGTAAATATTATATTCTGCAAATTCTTCTAAATATGTATTATGGGAATACACAATATGTTCTTAAGATATTTGATAGGATATACAGAGGATTAAATGCTTATGCAGTAAGAAGAAATTTGCATTATTTAGCCGAATAATGAAAAGATATAGGAAATAAAAAAATTATTTATTAATGACTAATTAAGTTTTACATAATATATATAAAATTTATGCCAATAATTATCAAAGGAAGCCATTTCTATTATAGATTGATTGAAGCTAAAGTAAAATATTATAATTTGCGGTATACCGATGAGGAATTTATTAAATATATTTATAGAAAATCATTTAAAATGGAGATGGATTTAAAAAATCCATTAACGTTTAATGAAAAAATGTCATTATTTAAAATAAAGTGGAATGATAGCACAGGCTCAAGTTGCGCTGATAAAGTATCACTTAGAGATTTTATAACAAAAAAAGGATGTGAAAAGTACTTAAATTTTGTTCATGGAATATATAATAATTATAAGCAAATAAATTTTAAAGAACTCCCTAATAAATTTGCTTTAAAATCATCACATGCAAGCGGTTGGAATTTTATATGTCACGATAAATCAAAAATAGTACATAAACAACTTAAGGCATCTATAGCCTTTTGGAATAGAAATAATTATTATTTATTTTGGCGAGAATTAATATATAAAGATATGCCAAAAAGAATACTTTGTGAGAATTATCTTGGTAATAATCAAAACCAGGAGCCGGATGACTATAAAATCTGGTGTTTTCACGGTGCGCCTTTATATATTGAAGTCGACTCAAATCGATCAATAGAACATCAGCAAGAAATATTTGATATTGAATGGAATAACATGCCATTTAAGACACGTTATCCATTGTTAAGTAAAAAACCTGAAAAACCTATTCAGTTAAAAGAAATGTTGGAATTAGCTGCTCATTTATCCGATGGATTTTGTTTTGTTAGGGTAGATCTATATTTAGTAAATAATAAAATATATGTTGGAGAAATGACTTTTTTTCCAAGAGCAGGATGCAAATATTTTGGTTCATATGAATACGATTTGATGGTAGGTAGTTATCTGAGTATAAATTCCGAAATTAATATACTACAAAAAACTAATAAAAAAATTATTTGAATAATATAAAGTATGGTATAGAATATCAAGCATATGCTTTTAATAAATACTATTTATTAAAATATTATAATCATCCTTTTCCTAATTATATTAATTCTGAGCACTATAAATAAATGAGAATTCTTATTATTAATTATCATTACTTTATTTATGGAGGGCCTGATAGTTACTTTTTTAATATCACAGCTGCGCTTAAGTCTGCTGGTCATGAAGTGATTCCATTTTGTTTCGACTATGATGAGTCGTACGAATCCCCTTATCGATCAAATTTTCCAGATCCGATTACAGGAAGAGGGCCTTGTCTTCTTCGCAGTCAAAAACTTTCTGTAGGAAAACAGTTTCTAGCTGCTACGAGGATGTTCTGGAACCCTGAAGTTGATCGCAAGTTCCGTCAAGTGTTAGATCAATATAAGCCCGATCTTGTGTACAGCATTTATCTTTCCTCATCGATGCTTCCCCGTATTCTTCATATAGCGAAACGAGAATTCGGCATCCCTGTTATATATAGGCTTTCGGACTATCATATGTTCTGTGCGAGTTATCATTTTTTACGCAAAGGGGTTATTTGCAAGGAATGTGTGGATCGTTCATCAGCCTGCATAAGTCATCGATGTATGCAAAGCTCATTGGCAGCATCGCTTCTTCGGTATCTCCAAATGCAGTTTGTAAAGCGTATGAAATGGTATAATGCAGTGGATTACTTTATATGTCCCAGCCAAGTTATGGCTTTTTGCTTAACCAATTATGCTGGAATATCAAAGGATAGAGTCATTCATTTACCATCATTTACCAAAGATTTGATGGTTGAATCGGATATTGGTCGACCTATTTCGACACCTTATTTTCTTTTTGTCGGTAAGATAGCGCATGAAAAAGGTGCTGAAGTGCTTGTTCGTGCGTTTAATTCCATCCATTTTCAATCAATGCGTTTAAGGCTTGTTGGTGATTGTGATCCAATATATAGGGATTATTTGAGTTCTCTTTTGGATATAGAGCATCAAAAACTGGTTGACTTTGTTGGTAGGAAGCATGGCCTTGAACTTGTTTCGGAAATCAAATATTGTGCATTTGTGGTGGCTCCTTCGATATGGCTGGAAAATATGCCTAACACAGTTATTGAAGCGCTGAGTGCAAATAAGCCAGTTGTTACATCCGATATTGGTAGTCTTCCTGAAATTATTCATGAAGGGGATGAAGGACTTCTTGTACCACCATGTGACGTTGAAGCACTTGCTATGGCACTTGAAAAATTATGTGATGGTCATGAGTTGACTGCCTTCGGAATGCGTCCAAGATTAGCTTTCAAAACGCATTATACATCAAAAGTGCATATGAATAGACTTTGTGCGGTACTCTTAAACGTAAAAAAATATATCTAAAGGAAAATATATATTAGAGTATATTTATTTCTTAAAAACAATAATAAATAAATTAATAATGATAGTATTCTAACTGGTGTGATAAAATACCAGAAAAGTATTGAAGAAAAATATTATTTCACATAAATGATATATCCTTGAGTGTCAATATATTCTCAATTTTTAATAAAAAATATACAATGAAAAGACTTCGTGTTCTTATTTCTTTGCCTTCTTTTTCTCCATTCCAAGGATCAGAATGTGCTGTTGGTTGGAACATAGTGACTCGATTGGCATTATATTATGACGTTACTGTATTATGTAGTGAAGGCTCTCTTATTTACCCTCACCCAAGTGATTGTAGAGAAGCTTATTGTAAGTATATAAATGATAATGGAGAAATTGCAGGTTTAAAAGTTGTATTTGTCAAGCAGCCAAGGACAGCGTTGCTTTGTGCCATTATTTATCAAAAGTTATTTAAAATAACGAAAGGATTTGCCTGGCAGATTCTTTTTTATGGTTCTTTAAGGAATTTAATGGGTAGCTTTTTTAATACTACGGCACTGTATCTAT
>Ga0364878_1078_pt1 | contig 11569 bp, 9 predicted proteins | sample SorcelJu500001C6_5_FD_206932 | JGI IMG/M metagenome (GOLD analysis project Ga0364878, IMG submission 206932) | Enriched cells from Trout Bog Lake Hypolimnion, Wisconsin, USA - BchlTB.July30.5000.01.C6 | ecosystem: Environmental > Aquatic > Freshwater > Lake > Hypolimnion/Profundal zone | place: USA...
ACTTTTCGTTCAGGCACTATAATAGAATTAAGCCAATTTTTACAGTGTCAAAGCCAGAGCATCAACTTCTTCTGAGGGCACCAATCATTCCTTAAGCACCGCCTGATAAAGTTCACGTTTTTGTACTGTAGAAAACTGGCTATTGTGCCACAATAATGTAAAATCCCCACTAACAATACGGCATGCATTCTTGAGTTTCATAAATTGTTCAAAGGCTTCCGTTGTTACGCTCAATCCCATGTAGCGCTCATCAATGATAGTGCATTCCATCACGATCAGTGGCCGGATACGTAGATTTACTGACTGACGAGAAACCGGATCAAAAGCACGGTATTCATGGCAGGTACCACATCTAAAGCCAGCACGGTCGGCATAGCCTAAGGTGGTATCATAAGTGATCCCAGCCATCTCCAGACCTTGCATAGTAAGTGGTGTCTCCCATCGCAAGAAATGCATTCGTGCTCCCCATTCAGCCTGAATGATTCCCTCCTCAGCACAGACTCTTTTAAGGCGGTCGGCCTCAGCAACGATGGCGCTTTGGTTTCTAAAGGTATTGTAACTGGGATGCAAACCAATTTCGTGACCACGTGCATGTATATTTCGCAGCAAACGACGAATCGCAGGGTGCTCAAGGTTGTAGTCGGTGTCTTTGGTTGGATCTGTGCAACCGCAGATAAAGTAAAATGAGCTCTTCAGACCATGCTTATCAGACAAATCCATAAGCCAGTCGAAGGTATTATAGGGATCGGATGGATGAAGTCTGTCGCGACTGTTCAACCATTGCCAAGGAGTTCGGATAGCCCCGATAAGATCTCCACGCTTAAGTAAATTAGCAGCGCTACTTCGCAGTACCTTCATAGGAGAGTGAAAAGCATTGGAGCTGGGCCAATCAACATCATGACTAAGTAGAGTCCGATAGGTACATTGCAAACGTTCAAGCCTTGGCCATACCCGTTGCATTGCAGCCCACAAAATTTCTACATACTCATCAATAATCGGGCGATCAAGAAAACCTGCTTTATAAGCTATAGATGCTTTAGCGGGAAAACGATCGTGGCTATCTCGAACGGTGGATATTGCTTCTTCATATCGGGAGAGCATAAAGAAAGCAGACCCAAAAACGTCAAGCTTCAGATGAGCGCTCCCAGATTCATCTTGAAAGAAACCGGATTCACCATAGAGAACTGGAATGGTATCGCTTACAATCGTAGCATCAAGGTCGCACGCAACGATATCCCAAGAGGCAAGAGGTAGCAATGGCAATGACGATATTTCTAGCCAGGCATTCGCAGCATTGGAGAAGAAAATGTTGGGAAGAGTGAGCGTAAGACCCACTCCATATATAGAACTTTGTAAAGAACAGCTATCGTGAGCAAGCTCTATCCGGAACTCGTTATCAACACTATCCTTGCAATCAAAACTAATGCCAAGCCTAGACCTAAGAATCGTGTCCAATATCCAGTCACATGATTCTACCGCATAATTAGGTCTATAAACTAATAAGCTCATCATATGTTATGAACATCCGGCTTTTGAGCAACAATAAGAGAGTGATAACCAAGTTCAGAATAAAGCCACTTCAACCAAGCTGGCCTGATTTTTCGAGTACAGTTGACAACTGTTAATCTTGCCTTTTGCTTGAGTCCAAATACTTTTCTAAATGCACCAAGAATCTTTTTATGAACCATCCATGGTGAATAGAGCATTTCATATCCGTCAACATCAACAATCTGAAATCCTTCGGCCCGAAGCATATCTGTATATTCCTTGGCAGAGTAGAAGGCTACCCCATTAAGATGTTTCGCTGCACCAAAGGCTCTTTGCACTTTTCTATCAAGGGTAAATAATGAGTGTTTTGTGTGGGCAGAAAGAAGCACGAAACCGCCAGGTTTCAAAATTCGGTAAAATTCTGACATGGCCGTTCTCGGATTCGGTAAATAAAAAATAACAGACATACAATATATTAGAGTGAAAAGTGAATCAGTAAGTTTTGTATCATCAATGCTTGCCCTGGAATAGCGGAATAGAGATGAAGTATCTATACTTTCAAATAAATCTATAGCAGTCAGGTCATAGTTACCAGCATTAGCAACTGCAAGAGCATATCGACCATTTCCGCACCCTGCATCAAGAATTTTCTCCTCTTTATTCTTTGGGAGCCATGACTTTATAAATTGAAGCGGTTCTTCATTTTCATTCGCTGGATGAATAGGACCCTTTAACAAGCGATCCGAATAAATTGTCTCAATAGATTTATGATCTAGCATTAACCATTACTCCTTTAAATAATTACAAACGTTGGATATCTTTTTCATAAAATAAACTGCACTACTCTGTGATTAAAATCAAATCTTTTATGAGCCTCGAAAATTACCCAATGAACCTTCTGCGATCTGCCAAGCAATCCAATATTCAACAAGATACTTGCAACAGTAAACCACGGTATAACCAACTATAGCTCCTGAGAGACCAGCAACAGCTGACCCAGCAAGGAGGCTCACCGGTATGAAAATAGCAACCCCAAGTTGAAGAAAAAGGTCATACCGCTGAGTAGACCTGATGTTTAAGAGGGTTGCAACTGGGCTTACTATGAATCCGATGTAAAATTTAGCCGCTAACACCTGGGCGAGTTCTCCAGAAGTGCGCCAGTTTACACCAAATACAAAACTAAACAACCATGGGCCAGCAACAATCAGTACCAAAAACGGCACAAGTCCAATCAAAGCCAGTCGAACAGATGTCCTTCTGAACAAGACTATGCATTCCCCTTGCGACATGAGTTCTTCACTGGCTTGCTGCTTGAATACATCACCAATAGAGCTTCCAAAAATACGTTGAGGTAGACTTATAACCCGCTCGTAAAGGCCTATAAACCCAGAAGTAGCGGCACCTTCAAGAACAGCCAATAGTAATATGTGTGCTTGACTAGAAAAACGCTCAAGAATACCCGAAGCCAGCAAATATTTTGGAAAATCCCGATGACGCCATGCAAGATGCTTTATTTCTCTTACTGCTGGACGAGGATAAGAGCGAAAGTCAGATGGCCATATAAGCAATAAAGCTACCGCACACTGGGCAGCAACGCTTCCAGCAACCAGTCCAATCGCTCCAAGCCCTAAAAGACCAGCTCCAATTCCTAAACCAGCAGCAAGAAGTGAAGCGTAGATCCGGTTTCGCGCCAATACCGGATAGCGCTTGTTGCGGTTAAACCAATAGTACAAGCCTGTATTGCTTCCCACAGCAAGTACAGAAAGTGCTGCAAGCCAACAGTACAGGGTATTGTCAATCAGGCCTGCAAAAACACCCGCGAACCCACCTGCAAGCACTACCACTGCAGTAACCGTCGTTAATACTAACGTCAAAATCGTGACGTACCAACCCTCACGTGCATCATCTAAAAGCACTGCGAACTCATAGCGGCCCGTCGCCACAACTGAGATAACTGTCAACCAACTGCTAAAGACTGAAAGAACCCCATAATCCTGCGGATGAAACATCCGAGTAACGATTGGAGCACTGATAAAGGTTATACATTGTGCAAGTAAGGCGCCAGTAGCCAACGTGACTGCATGGCGGACAAAGTTTGAAGACGACCAGCGATGTTGTATGCTTTTAATGAACTTCATTTTACTTCTTAAGTGAATCTTACTGTATTCCTGTATCATCAGCCATAAACTGTTATCGGTGCCAGTTTATGGCTGAGTTAAAACAGAGGGCATTAATGCAATGGCTATGTGGGGGAGAGTACACCAATGTGAGAATTACAGAACGAGTGCATTAACAATCTGCCTCTGATCCTCTTCCCGCAAATCAGCTCCCATAGGCACACTCATTACCCTCTTCGCAACACTGGCAGAAAACGTCGTATTACAATATTTACTTAAGCACTGATAGGCCGGCTGCTCATTGAGCGGGATAGGGTAATGAACCGCTGTTGGAATACCTTCTTTTAACAGAGCAGCCTGAACTGCATCACGCCCTTCGACAAACACTGTATATTGAGCAAAAACACTTGTTCGATCACTCCGCTGCTGCACTCTCTGTATACCAGCTTCATCCATCAATGCATTATATCTCTCACCAATTATTTTACGCTGCTCAACCTCCCATGCAAAACGCTCCAGCTTAGCAAGTACAACAGCACACTGAATCGTATCCATTCTCCCCCCAACACCTATCCGGGTATGAACATAACGCTTGCTCTGCCCATGAACACGAATTTCTCTGCATGCTTGCGCAATCTCGTCGTCATTAGTAAAAACAGCTCCCCCATCACCATAACACCCCAACGGCTTACTTGGAAAGAAACTAGTGCATCCTACGGTACTCAGGTTGCAACTCTTTGTTCCTTTATAGGTTGCCCCAAAGCTCTGGCATGCATCTTCAATCACAGGAATATTTCCATGCCGCACTGCAATTGTATTGATTTCATCCATATCTGCAGGCTGACCATAGAGGCTCACCGGCATAATTGCCCTGGTTTTATGGGTTATGGCTTCCTCGATTTTGCACACATCAATGTTACAGGTATCAGGCTCTATATCAACAAACACTGGAGTGGCTCCAAGCAGCACGATCACCTCCGCAGTGGCAACAAATGTGAATGGAGTGGTGATAATCTCATCACCAGGTTTAATGCCGAGTGCCATTAAACTGATAAGAAGTGCTTCCGTTCCACTGGCAACAGTTATACAGTGCTTTGCGCCAGTATACCCTTGCAAACGCTCTTCAAGTTCTTTCACTTCAGGTCCCATAATGTACTGACCATGGGCAAGAACTGCAGCTATACGGCGATCCAGTTCAGGCTTTATTGCGGCCTGCTGGGTTTTAAGATCAATGAAATCCATACAAAAAATTATGTTATGATTTTACGATTTTGGCTGGGATAGAACTTTTTCACCGTATTCATTCATCCAGCCAATTTGCTTTGCTGGAACGCCCGCCATGAGTGCATAGGGCTCTACATCCTTTGTAATAACCGCTCCGGCAGCTATAAAGCAGTACTCGCCCAAAGTAACACCACAAACGATGGTGGCATTTGCACCGATGCTTGCGCCTTTCTTTACTAGAGTTGAGCGATACTCATTCTTGCGAATAACGGCACTCCGTGGGTTATAAACATTAGTGAATACCATGCTGGGGCCACAGAACACATCGTCTTCGAGAATAACGGCATCATAAATACTCACATTATTCTGCACCTTGCAGTTGTTCCCGATGACGACATCATTGCCCACAAACACATTCTGCCCAAATGAACAGCGCTCGCCGATTTTAGCTCCACCAGAAATATGTACCCAATGCCAGACCCGGGTGCCGTCTCCCAGTTGCGCTCCTTCATCAACAATTGCTGTAGGATGGATGGTAATGCTCATGCTTCAATGTATTTACGGGTTATTTTTCTTGCGAGGGCTCTGGATGTCGTCCATTTGCCTCCGAATACGGTCAGAAGATTTTGATTTTGCTGAAAGGCATACTCTCTGCTTGCTTTGCTTATGTTTCTTCTTGAGTGCAGCAGGGGCCGCAATCCAGAAAAGGTTTCTGTGATGTCGGTAATACTGAGGTGACTTATGTGATAATGGTTATATGCGTTTATCAGGTATTGTTTTTCAGTTTCACTGCACACCACCTCATCATCAATCTGCCGGCGAACTTCCGTTGTACCAATAAGCATTTTTCCTTGCCATGGCAGCACAAAAAATATGCGGGATTCACTGGGTATCTCAAGAATAAGTGCGTGTTGACAAAGGCGATCAACAATCAGGTGACTCCCCTGTACAAGATCAAGATGAAACTTTGATCGTATTCCGCTTGTTTCAAGAAGCTGCTCCGCCCAGGGACCCGATATGTTAAGGATACGATCAAACTGTTGCTCTGTTCTGTCGGCAAGTATTAGCCTTCCTGCTGTCGAAACTGACATAACCATTGTATCTTCACAAATCTTTACCCCAAGCTTAACACATTGTTTCGCAACCCATTGGCCAAGAAGATAGTCGTCCATCTGCGCATCATAATAACAATAACCACCCTCTAACCCCCTGCTTTGTAATTCCGGTAGATAATGCAGAACGGTATCCTTATCAAGCCAGCGAGATGCAGGAAGAACAGAAGAACAGGCAAGCTTGTCGTATAAACTAAACCCTATACCAAGCATCCAGTACGACCTTTTACCTGTCTTATATTTTGGGTAAATAATTGGCAAGGGGTTAGTGAGTTCTGGCATTATTGACAGCCATTCATCGCGTTCACGAAGGGCTTCACGAACAAGCCGAAACTGACCGGTTTCAAGATAGCGGATGCCACCATGGAGAAGTTTTGATGATGCCCGACTTGTCGCCTGCATGATGCTATCACGCTCAAACAACGTAACCTGGTGGCCATCCTGAGCAAGCGCCCATGCGGCGCATAGCCCGTTGATGCCTCCACCGACAATACCAATGTGCATATTTTACGAAGTGCTGAGGGGAAGGATAGTTCAGAGTGCTGAGTGCTGAGAAAGAGTTAAAAAGTTAGTAATCTAAGGGTAAGGAAATTCTCTTTCCATCTCTCGCAGATAGATATGTGGCGATCAGCATCTCGAGAGAACGCAAACCTTCTCTTCCATCTGTTTCCGGTTCTGCTACACCATGGAGAACATCGATAACGTTTTTGTAATATAAAGGGTGGCCAAAGCCATAAACCGATGTAGTCTGATAACTTGCTGTTTTAACTTTTTCATCGTCCGGATCGCTCTCGGCAAATTCCCAGTGCTGAATTTCATTAACAGCAAGCCCACCAATGCGAACTGTCCCTTTTTCGCCGATGATGGTAATTGAGCCTTCAAGGTTTTTTGGGTACGTAAGCATGGTGACGTTCATAGAACCAAGCGCACCAGAGCGCCATTTAAAACTTACCACCCCGGTATCCTCGACTTCTATATTGCGCGCCAAAGTGGCCGTGTAAGCTTGCAGGCTTTCAACAGGGCCAATCAGCCAATCCACCAAATCAACATAATGGCTTGCCTGATTCATAAATGCGCCGCCGTCAAACTCCCATGTACCACGCCACTTGGCACTATCATAATATTCCTGTGGGCGTGTCCAGAATACATTGATGTTTACCATGTAAATGCGTCCGAAGCGCTCTTTTTCGACAGCGCTTTTCAAAAGCTGCAACGTGGCATTGCGGCGGTTCTGCTTTACGACGAAAAGCCTTACCCTTGCTTCGTCGCAAACTTTGACCATATTGACACCATCATGCCAGCGAGTTGCCATTGGCTTTTCTGTCATCACATTAACACTATAATGTGCAGCAATAATAGTCTGGTTTGAATGCAAACCGCTTGGAGAGCAAAGAACGATCAGATCAATTTTTTCATTTTTAAGCATCTCTTCAAGCCTTTGATACCCTGGCACATTGTAGCGATCTTGATGCTCCTGCAAAATAAGAGGATCAGAATCACAGAGAGCGACAAGTTCAAGGCTCTCAGCATGTGCTTCTATTGAGGCAAAATGGTTTTTTGCAATGCGCCCGCAACCTACAATAGCTATTCGTATTTTTCGGTTATTAATGCTTGGGTAAAAGGTCATGCTTTCACGATGTTTTCCGAGGTTTCATGATAGACTCCACGAGTATCGACAATCAGTCGGCTGTGTTTTTTAATCAATTCATAATCAAACTTTGCATGATTGGTAGCTATCAAAACACAATCATACAATGCAAGAGTAGCCGCCGTAAGGGGGATACTTTGAAGATCAAAGGAATGCTCCCTCATTTTCGGGAATTTTTGTACGTGGGGGTCGGAATAGCTAATTTCCGCTCCTTTTTTCTGCAGGATTTCCATCAATTCAATCGATGGAGATTCACGCATGTCGTCTACATTTTTCTTATATGCAATTCCGAGAACGAGGATCTTTGCTCCTTTAATTGCTTTTCCTCTTTCATTGAGGACATCAACCACCTTTCCAATAACCCACTGCGGCATATTGGCATTGACTTCACCGGCTAGTTCAATAAATCTTGTACTGAGTCCATATTCCCGAGCTTTCCATGTCAGGTAAAATGGGTCGATCGGTATGCAGTGCCCGCCCAAACCAGGGCCCGGATAGTAGGGTGTAAATCCAAACGGCTTGGTTGAGGCTGCCCGGATCACTTCATGGATATCGATTCCCATGCGGTCACAGACAATCTTCATTTCATTCACCAATCCAATATTTACCGCCCTATGAATGTTTTCAAGCAATTTGGTCATTTCGGCTACTGGCGTAGAAGTCACTGGTACAAGATGATCGATAACCTGACCATAGAGTGCCAGTCCTATTTTAAGACAGTCATCGCTTTCACCTCCAACTACTTTCGGTATACTCTGGGTTGAAAAATCAGGGTTTCCAGGATCTTCCCGTTCTGGAGAGTAAACCAGAAATATGTCACTACCTACCTTTAAGCCTGTACTTTCAACTCTCGGAAGCAGCTCTTCATGGGTCGTGCCTGGCCATGTAGTGCTTTCGAGTGATACAACCTGACCAGACCGAAGATTAGGAACAATCATATCCGTGGTATTGAGAACAAACCGAAGATCTGGTTCCCTGTATTTATTTAATGGGGTTGGAACACAAAGAATCAACGCGTCGCACTGTTGAGCTAATGAGAAGTCATTGGTGGGTTTGAATCCATGTATCAGTGCATGTTCAATTTTTGATGACGGTATGTGTTCAATATAACTTTCAGCTTTTTTTAGCTTTTCAACCTTTTCACTATCAATATCGAACCCAATAACATTAAACCCTTTTTCTATGTACCGAAGTATTAAAGGTAAGCCTACATATCCAAGACCAAAAATGCCAATGATTGATTGACGACTTTTAAGCCGATCAATAAGATCACCTGTTGTGCATGAAATAACGTTATGCATAAATGATATTAATTTCTTGTCAGAGATTATTTTGAACTATTATTATTTTTAAACTGGCTAAACGCAACAATAACTTTACTTAAGAGCCGATAATGCAATTAAGATAAATGTTGCGCCATCATTTGGCAAAAGAGATATTTTTTTGATTAATTTATTTGGTTCTGGATTTTTCCAAGTCATAACCTGCAGATTAACAGGTATACCTGAAAGTGTTTTACCGCGCCATCCAAGACGACTACCAATGAGGATATCACATGTATTCGTAAACCCCCATGTCCATGGATTTTTATGAACACCTCTCCCAGAACGAACATCAGTAATATTATATCCCTCAATCACAGGAATTTCGACAGCGGTATTATCAGTATATTCTATTTTATAACTGCCTATTTTTCGCGGAACTATTTGAGGTTTTTCATGCCACATAGTGTAAAGAAATGCTAAAGACTTTACCCTTTTTCCATTAATTTGAATATTTGATGGATTACTGTAGTGAGAAACCAAACAATTATTTCCACTATGTAAAGAACAGGATTTAACGTTAAACGTAATTCCTGCAAAACTATTTTCTCCCTGAGGAAGTGAACGGAGATCAAAACTACTTCCTAGGCCTTTTAACGCTCCCGTATTAATTGATTTATCGCTGCAGGTTGTTGCGTTACATGAAGAATCCAATGAAATTGGTCTAAACTTACCTGTTGAGATCTGATCTGACGTTCGACGCAACTCCTCCGCAAGAGCAGAAATTGCATCTTCACCATCATTGTTCACTGAAGATGAACTGTCAAAAGAGGCTTTGATTCCGTACAGACTTGTAGCCGCCGGGTTAAGAGTCCTCCAAAAGCCCCAATCAGAACACAGAATACCATCACCTTTATATTGAAACAAGCTTTTATCCAATGCTATAGCTGCCTCGGGATCATGCCATGAACAACCCCATACGGTAAATCCTTTGTTTTTAAAGAATTCAATTGTAGAGTAATCTTTGGCTTTTTTATACTGCCAGTCAATAATGACAATATCCTTAGGAAGCAGATCAAGAGCTTCATGAGTGTTGTCTGAACCATAAACTGGATTATTACTGTTGGCGGTTAGCTCTAATTGCCAGCGATTTCGATCCAAGAACATATCGCCGAACATGACGGTACGAACTCCCTTTGCATGCAGCCAATTATGAATCTTTGAAATATCATAGACAAGAACCTGAGAGTCACTCCATCCTGTAGGTTTCTGTATGGGACTTATTTCGTCGTGACCAATGAGAAGCATTTTTGGATCATACAGATCAATAAGCGTCTGATAAAGCATAAAAAGCTCATGATACGTACGAGGAGCAAATGGGTTATAAAAATCAGTTTTTCCATTTAGCGTTAAATCCGGAAAGTTTTTAGAGCTAAAACTACTCCACATACCAGGAATAACCTGGATATGGAGGCTACGTGCATAAGCGGCTATATCTTTAAGCTCTTCGGCGGACCACCAATTTTCAGTACCCTGATGTTTACTTAACGCAAGGAGATGTTCAGGACTATGATAAAGAACCAATGTATTCCCACCTGTTTTTGCTATTGCTCGTATATATCCTTTAAATATATTTATATCTTTCACCCCTGGCGGCAACAGCTCTGTTAGAACTCCTCGTATAGGGATGGCATTCACATTCTTTTTGGAATATTCGAAAAAAGTCGATTTACCTGAATTAAAAGGTAGTTCGGTTTTAATGTGGGCAACTCCAAACTGATCAGAACTGGTAAGAGAAGGAGGTGAAATAGTTATATCATAAGAGAGAGTCGTCCATTTACCGGGAAGTAAAGCGTAGCTCCTAGAAAAAACGTAGAATGAATGAAGATTATCCCATGGAACATTACGAAAATCAGCAAGTGATATATCACCAGCATTAACAGGAACAATCTTTATATCAGCAACACTTGATTGAATAGTTACAGATGGCCAGCTATTAATAAGGATTCGATCATTAAAACTTCTTGGAATTATTGGTAATGTAATGGTTTTTTTTCCGTCGTTTACAACAGCTCCGGTAAATAAATCTGATGAGATTTTTCCTAAACATAATTCTTGGGCGACAGGAGTACCAGTTTCATAGCAGTACGATAAACTTATTCTTACTGTATTAGCGTTTATTTTTTTTAGTGTATAATCATAAGTTACTCCATTCTTTTTGCCATTGCTTTTTAATAGTATACCATCTACCGAAGCGATACTATTTATATTTTTATATTCCGGACCCTTTATAAGAGTCTTTCGCTGGCCTAGAGAAATTTTATATATTTCAAAAGATCCAATCTCTGATATTATTTCATTCCAATCAACCGAAACACTACTTTCGCTTAACTTGATCTTTGGTGTGACAGTTGAATCTGCTTTGGTTGTCCCATATAGAGGATTAATGGATACCAATATCACGCAAAGGACTGTGAGCACAAATGCTAGTACAGTAACAATTGTTACCCTAGCTTTAATCGAATAGAGGGACTTTGACTTCATAAGCAGATTGAAATCAGTGGGCAGTTGGCTTTATTAAGTGCTGAGGGACAAGTACTGAGCGAAGATGAAAAACATAGGACTTATAGTACCGATAGGACTTATAGTACCGATAGGACTAATAGGTCTGATGGGGCTGAAGACTGAATGACTATAACTTTCGTTTAATATATCAGG